>Ga0247757_10000222_pt1 | contig 47832 bp, 46 predicted proteins | sample UWRJL126311R4_FD_180929 | JGI IMG/M metagenome (GOLD analysis project Ga0247757, IMG submission 180929) | Plant litter microbial communities from Arlington Agricultural Research Station in Wisconsin, United States - UWRJ-L126-311R-4 | ecosystem: Environmental > Terrestrial > Plant litter >... | reverse complement strand
GGGCGGCCTGCGAACGCCGGCGGCGGAAGCATCTCGGTCGTCGCGAGCGATCCGTTGGATCCGAAGATTGCGACCAAACTCGCGCTCAAGTTCCAGGTCTACGTGGATGCACCACGCACCACGAAAGAGCTCGATGACTTCGAAACCCAGCTGAAAAAGGCCAATCAGCTGCTTTGCGATGCCTCCGATGGTATCGTCAAGATCGATACTGTCGAGTACGTCACGGATCCAAAGCTGCGAGCGAACGCTGACGTTTGGTGGTATCGCTCGGACAACCGCTCCAACTCTGGCGGCGATTTCGGGCAGGGGATTGCCGCCAAGAACTGTGATGACGCGACGAAAGACACGGTTAAGGGGGATACCTCTGGGCGCTTTGTCATCTACAGCGACGACAACAATACGGCGGATCGCTTTACGGTGACGGGTGATGTCTTCGCCCACGAGATGGGGCACTTGCTGTTCGGCATCTCTGACGAATACCCAAACCTGCGGACCTATGACCGAATATTCCCGCACGGCACCGGCATCAGCGGGCCGCTGCAGGTCATCGACCCATATACGAACAAGCCCTTCTTTCGATCCGTCATTCATAGCAGCCAGGGAGTGCCCCTCGACTTCAAGCACTTCCCTACAGGGCTCCTCGTCCAACAGCCGATGAAGCCCAATGCCGCCGCGACCGCGCTGATCCCAGTTTACGGTGGTAGTTCCGACGGTCAGTCCTGGTGGCACGCCAATACCTCGTTGATGCAGCAGGCTGTCGGGCAGGTGTGTCGAAGCGCCGGTCAAGAGAATCGCAGTCTTACAGACTTCAATCCACTGCTCTTGGCTGGGCCGGGCTGCCGGACCAATGCAGACTGCACGACGCAAACTGCGCTTCATCCCCTTCCTGGCGCCGTGCCCTTGCCGGGCGGCGTCGCTGCCGCAGATTTCACGGAGTGTGCCCTGCCCGAGACGCAGAGTGAGCTCACGACCGCGGAGAGCGATAACCGGCTGCGCTTCAATCATACGTTCGACGCCACGCCGGCGTTGGATCTGAACACGATCAGGATCCAGCCGGGTAAGCAGATCGTCATTCAGGGCTGGATTGTGCCGTCCTCCGATGGGCACCCTGCAACGTCGATCGACGTTGAACCGCCGCCTGGTTGTCCATTCATCTCGTCGGGCTCGGCGGCGAACGAATTCCAATGTGGGACTTCTGGCGTGAGTGCACCCACGAATTGCCCGATGAGCGCTGTCGTCCCGACCGGCTTTACTAATCCCAACGCGAGCGCCGGCAACGCCGCGACTTGCGGCGGGTGCATCGTTGCGGACAGCTCAGCATGCGCGCCAGTGTTCGGCAACAATGCAGCGACACCCAAGTCCTGTGGCAACGGTGTCATTGATCTGGACCAGGACATCAATCCAAACATTGGCGAAGAGTGTGACAACGGCAATTCGACCACCCATGTGGTCGACACGACCGTTCCGCTCATTGACCCGGCCACCAACGCGCCGTTGCGCTGCCAGGACGTCTATAGCCTCTGGCGAGAGAAAGCGGGGACGCCTCGTGCCAACACACAATTGACACCGCCGCTGACCGGCGGAGCAGTCCATTGCCGTGCCAACTGCACCCTCGATCTCTCGCGCTGCAGCGTTCCACTCCGCGACAAGCTGGTGAGTGGACCGATGGGCACGACCCTGAAGCAGCTCGCAGCCGATGCCATGGGCTGGCAATGGAGCGAGGTATTCGACTCCGCGGGTCAGATCAAGTTGGCCCCGGCATTTCTGCCGGATGGTACGCTTCGCGTAAAATTCGGCGAGATGGGCCCGTCGGACCATGTTGTCTACACGTTCCTCAAGCGTATCTATCGCTATCGGCCCGACGGGTGGCCTCCTGCTGCGCCGTACGCCAACATCAACTATCACGACGTGTGGGAACTCACCGTCGCGATGGATGCGCTCGAATTTGGAGGAACCTGGGGCGACGCGCGCGTGCTCGATAAATTCGAAATCGAGTTCGCCAATGACTTCACGGGCAATCGCGGCCCGGTCGTGCGGGTGCGCGGCAAGACGGGTGCAGACCCCTCAGGGACGACTGCGGGCGGCACCGCCTACAATGAAGCCGATTCTAACACCTGGCCAGCCGTGACGGCAACCGGGCTCACGCGTGGTTCGGGTGCACTCGAACCCTTGACCATCAATCTCACCAATCTTGAATCCCTTTGGATCGACGACGTCAACGGAAGCAAGAAATTCAAGAGTACCCCGTCCTGGTCTCAGCGTACCGGAACCACGAACGCGTATGCTCGATTCGGCACGCTGCAATTGCGCGGACAGGCCCACGAGATCCCGCAATACGGCTCGATTGCGTACCGCATGCAGACGGCGGATAACCTCGCGGGGTGCGATATCAACTCCGCTGACCCGGCAATCAAACTGTGTGGCCAACGGGCCCACTTCTACGAGCTTGCCGGCTGGAACCCGGAAACGAAAGCGTACGACAGTTCACGCCCGACGGTGGACGACATGTACAAATTCGTGAACTGGAATACGGGCGTCATCGATACGGCGGGACTCGGCAACCCGAACGCGGTGGATAACGCCCGGGTATCTGGCTGGCAGCACTTCCGGAATCAGATGTGCAACCGCTGGGGTATCAAGATCGTGCCGAAGGCGACTTCGAATACGGTGGTTGCCACGGCACCTGCAACCTGCGCACACGGCGCAGCCTGCGATTGCCCTGAGCCGTCCTTCGTGCGCGCGAACATCAACACCACGAATTTCGACGAGAACTCTCAGTTCGTGTTCGTTCTCGATCGCTCTGGTAGCATGGGTGCGGAGGACACCGGCATCTGGGACCAGCCGGTCTCCCGCCTCGACTATGTCAAGAATGCCGCGCAAGACTTCTTGCGCGATATGGGGCGTGACGAAATCGCGCGCCGTACGACAGTTCCGGCTTCGAAAGGGTCAAAGCTAGGCCTGGTTTGGTACAGCGATAACGTTCAGACGCGCTTCCCCCTGAGCGACGATTCGAGCTGCACGAAAAACGAGGACTGCGTCGATCAGACCAAGTTCGAAGTCGGTGTCTGCATCGAGGGTAAGTGCAAGCGACAGATGCCCCGGCTCGAGTGCTGGGACCCTGAGCCGGGCAAGACACCGCCCGCGCAGTGCCCATTCGTCGACATCGATGTAAATGGGGTTTCCGTCGAGCACATTCAGACGCAAGAAATGCGGATGAAGCAGGAGACGCAGCCTCCTGAGCCCACGGCGGATGGCTTTACCGGCACGGGCGCTGCACTTGAACGCGGTCGCCAGCTCTTCGATCCCACTCCGGGCGCGACCAAGGTCATGGTGTTGCTCTCCGACGGCATCCATAACCGACCAACGGGTGGTAGCTGTCGCGACGGCTCCACGCCGTACCACGACGACGACAGCTGCTGGCCGGGGTCGAATGCCACGGCGGCGTACGACGCGGCGTTGGCGAAGGCCAAGGCCGACGGAATCATCTTCTACGCGATTCCGCTGCAGAACACGGCAGAGCACGGTGCGGAAGCCGTGCGAAACGGCGAGGTGCAGGGCGAGGTGTTCGATTCGTTCCGTAACTTCGGCGAAGACACGGTCCCGCTCTTTTCACAAATCTACGCGACGACGCGCGGGCAGCAGCTCGCTCGCAGCCACCTCACTCCACCGGCTATTCACGGCACGCACTACGCGACGCCCACCGATTACGAATTCGACGTCGAACCGGGCGCGAAATCGGTGACGGTGACGGTCTCCGACTTCGACGGCGCCGTGAACAGGTTCGCGGGGGATGGCGTGCAGCTGGTTGCGCCGAATACCGTTTACACTCCGTACGATAGCCGCGCGACTCCGCAGATGAACCAAGACTCGCTGCAAATGCGCGTCGAAAATCCTGCGCCTGGCCACTGGAAACTTCGCGATCCAAGCTCGACGGACATCGATGAGCGCGCGCAAAAGTTCTATGTAACGGCCTTCGTCGACAACCCGACGCCGCTGCCTGCTTGCTACCTCTCGACCGATCGGCGCAGGAGCGACGGCACGCAGCCGGTCAAGATCTACGCTCAGGCGTACTACGACCGGCCAGTCGCGAACGGTGTCGCATACTCGGGCATTCTGCTCAAGGCCGACCGCACTGCCATTGATCTGCACTTCAGCAAAGAGCCAGATGGCACGCGCTCCGTCGCCGAAGTGCCGGTGTCGGAATTGGCCGGGAACGGTTTGTACATCGTCAAGGGCACGTGCGCCGTCGCTGACGGCGCGGAGCTAGTGCTTGGCGAACCCGATAGCCGGCTCGACGCCCAAGGCGCCCCAGCGGGTACGGCCGTAGGTTTCACGCGCGAGGCTCACGCGTCGTTCATCGTGTCCAACGGCGGACCGCCCGCCACGCCCGGCACAGACGGCAACAACCAGGACCCGACGCAAGGCACCAACGGCCTACCCCCCAACTTCTCGCCGGTCGCGCCCTTCCTCGATGACTGCGACGGCGATGGGATTCCGAACCAGTTCGAGTTCAATGCGACGGTCGACACCGACAAGGACGGTATCCCCGACATTTGCGACCGCGATGCGAACGGCAATGAAAAGCCGGACGGCTGCGATCCCGCCTACGCGCAGAACGATCCCGATGCTGACGGCATTGGCTTTGCCTGCGACAATTGCCCACTGCTCGCAAATGTCAACCAATCGGACCTCGACGCGGATGGCATCGGGGATGCTTGTGATACGGATCTGGACGGCGACTCGCCTCCGGGCAACCCCGACGCGCCGGACAATTGCCCGTTCATCGCGAATCCCGACCAGCTCGACACGGACGGTGATGGCATTGGCGACGTCTGCGACCTGGATGCCGACAACGACGGCCCGCCCAACACGACGGACAATTGTCCCTTCGTAAACAATCCCGATCAATCCGACGTGGATGGCGACGGTCTGGGTGATCTCTGCGACCCAGACGCTGACAACGACGGCCCGCCCAACACGACGGACAATTGCCCGTTCGTCAGTAATCCCAACCAAGCGGATAGCGACGGGGACGGCATCGGCGACCTTTGCGACAACGACAGCGACGGCGACGGTCCAAACGACGACATCGACAACTGCCCGACCGTACCGAACCCGACGCAGGCAGACTACGATGGCGATGGTATCGGTGATGTCTGCGATCCTAACTCGATCGTGGCCAAAGCTGGCCCGGACCAAATTGTCGAATGCACCGCGAACGGGAAGGCAACGGTGACGTTGAACGCCGCGGGGTCGGGCGCGCCTTCAGGAACCGTGAGCTACTTGTGGAGCGCTCCCCAAGTCACGATTCAGAACGCAACCCAAGCGATCGCCACGGGGAGCATCCCGGTGGGCACGAAGACGGTGTCACTGCTCGTCAGTCAAGGAGCGGTAAACAAGTCAGATTCCGCCCTCGTCACTGTCCGCGATACGACGCCGCCAACGCTCACCATCCCACCCGACGTGACCGCGAGTACCTGCACTTCAGTCGTACTCGGAACGGCTACTGCAGTCGACAGCTGCGGCGGGACCGTGACGATCGTTAACGACGCTCCGACGAGCTACAAGGCGGGCAACTACATCATCACCTGGCGGGCCATCGATCAGTACGGCAATTCTTCTGCGCCGAAGACTCAGCGAGTACGCGTCGGTCTGGGTGATGACTCGAGCTGCTGCCCCGTTGGAAGCCACCTCGTGCTCGGCACGACGAACAACGACACGCTCACAGGAACTGCCGGCGTCGATTGCATGATCGGCAAGGGCGGTCAGGACACCATCAAGGGTCTGGGTGGCAACGACTTCATCAGCGGTGGTGACGGTAACGACATCATCGAGGGTGGCGACGGCGACGACTTCATTGGTGGCGGTACCGGGCAAGACACCATTCGGGGTGACAATGGCAACGACACCTTGAACGGCGGCGATGGTGACGACTTCTGCTACGGCGGGAACAACAACGACCTTCTCCTCGGTGGACAAGGCAAGGATCGTTTGTTCGGTGAAGCAGGCGACGACACCTTGTTCGGTGAGGCCGACGACGACAATCTCAACGGTGGCATCGGCAACGATGCTCTCGACGGGGGCGGTCTCCACGACGTGTGCATTGGCGGAGTAGGCACCAACACGTTCAACCTATGCGAGTCGATCCAGTGACCGCACGGCCAATGAATGGGCAGCTCTCGATCCGGGTGAGCGCGATTGCGAGCGTGCTCACCGTACTCGGTTGCCTGTCTGTCTTGCAGGGTTGCTCTGGCGGTGAGACTGGCGGCGCCGCGCGAACCGCTGGCAAGGCGACCGTCGCAGATTCCTCTCCGGTCAGAGGAACCCTTGCGCCGGCAACGAGCGCGGAAACCCATGGGGGACCGACGCCAGCAGCCGTCGTTATCGAACCGCCGCCGCAATTTGGCCGACGCGAAGAAGCCGATCGCTATTTCGACGCGATGCGCGCAGGAGACGAGAGGGCGCTACAGGTTGCCGAGCAAGCCTTGGAGCAAGCCAAGGCAGCGGGTAACGCCGAGCCTGCATTCCTCGCGGAGCTGTCTGCTGAGCGCGAGCGGCGCAAAGCTCGTCTCGCGGCATTCGAAACGGCGCGCCGGGACCAGAAGCTCATCGAGCCTCGCAACCCATGACAGAAATGGCCGAGACAGACGCCAATTGGGTTTCGTGGTTGCTGCCCCTAGCGCTCGTCGTGAGCGTGGCAGCTTGTGGGCGTGGCGGTGAAGGGGTCTCCTGCGAGCAAGGCCACTGCGCTGAAAGCTCGCCAGCGGCGAGCGCTCCGGCCGCAAGCGCTGCTGTTCTGCGACAGGTCGTGCCGAGCAGCTACGCACGGCCGCGTCGCGGTACGCCCCCCGTGGTGGAGCCAACTCCTGGCCCTCCGCCAACGTTCCGCTACGCCGGAGCAACGCCGAGCCGAAAACCTCACGACTGCAGCAAGGCAACCCGGAACTTCTGCGCGGAGTTGCCCCACTTCAAAGAGAACGCGCAGGTGCTCGATGGTAACGGGGAAGAGTTCTGTAACGTTCCTTCCATGGTCTACCAGGTTGCGAGGATGCCGTGGGTGAATCCGAGCTATTCGGCGGGCCTGCCGGAAACAGTAACGGTGCGTGTCGCCTGGACTGAAGAAGCCTTGCTTGCTCACGTGCATGTCGCCGATCCTGCCGTCTCGCCGGCGGCCGACCTCGAGGGCTTGTGGGCCGGCGACAACGTTCAGTTTTTCGTCTCGGGCACGAGTCTGCTCACGGGAGCATACAGCGGTCGAGAGGATGGCGGTGCACGGCATTTGATCATCGCCCCACCGAGCACGCAGGCACCGAACGGCTTCGCACGAGAGTTCTACGAACGCGGCGCCAACACGACGCGACCCATTCTCAATCGTTCCGTCTATGCTACGCGCGTCGTCAAAGACGGGTACGAAGTCGAGATTCGCTTGCCGTGGGCTGGTGATGCGGCGCCGCGCGTCGTGGGATCGCGAATCGGGTTCGACTTCGTTGTCGGTGCGAGCAGCAAGAACTTTCTCGAGCTCGAAGGCGCACTGGCCAATCAGGCGCCGCTCGGCGGAAGTTCTTGTACGGGGCAGCACCATCCAGGTTGCGACGATCGCACGTGGTGCACGCCGACCCTGACCGACTGAGCAGGCGGAGTGTGGATGTCGTCTCGACGCGAAATTGTCCCACGCCATGATTCCCTCACCAGCTCGGCAGCTCGCCCACCGCGAATTGCTGTTCTGATCCCTTGCTACAACGAGGAGCTTTCGATAGCGAAGACAGTGACAGCGTTTAGATCCGTCCTGCCAACGGCAACGATCTACGTCTACGAGAACAACTCCGATGACCAGACGAGTGCCCGCGCGCTCCAAGCAGGTGCTGTTGTTCGCGCAGAAAAGCTACAAGGCAAAGGCAATGTGGTCCGGAGGATGTTCTCGGACGTCGAAGCAGACGTGTACCTGATGGTGGACGGCGACGCTACTTACGATCCGACTCCGGCTCGAGCAATGATCGAACTGCTGTTGCGAGACAACTTGGATATGGTCGTCGGCAAGAGGATGCACGCCGACGCCACGGCCTACCGGCGTGGCCACGTCGTAGGGAACCGGCTGCTGACCGCTTTGTTGTGTAGGCTCTTCAGGCAGAGCCTCACCGACATTCTCTCCGGATATCGCGTCCTTTCTCGACGTTTCGTCAAATCGTTCCCGGCTTTATCAACCGGTTTTGAGACGGAAACTGAACTAAGCGTTCACGCATTGACACTGACGATGCCAATCGCGGAAATTGCCGTGGACTACGCCGCCCGTGTGCCTGGCTCTGCGAGCAAGCTCGATACCTATCGAGATGGTTGGCGCATTTTGCTCTTCATGCTCGGCTTGTTCAAAAACGAACGCCCGATGACCTTCTTTGGTCTGGCCGGTGCAGCGTTCAGTCTGTCATCGGTGTTGCTTTCGATTCCAATCTTCGTCACGTACCTCGACTCAGGATTGGTCCCGCGCTTCCCAACCGCGATCCTATCAGCCTCGCTGATGTTGCTTGCGTTCCTGAGTTTGGTCTGCGGTCTAGTGCTCGATTCGGTGACCCGCGGGCGCCGCGAGCTCAAGCGTCTGAGCTACTTGCAAATACCTGGTCCGCGCTGCCTATTCGACGACAGCCGCAATGTCGAATCGCCTCAAGATACCCCAGTTTTCCCTAGGGCCGCAGCCAGTTAGGTCCGCTCGACCCTGTAAGCGCAGGCTGGGTCCACCAGGTTGGCCATTTCCGCTCGACTCACTCGACGCGCAGATCGTCAATCAGGATACAACAAGCCCCGCGTGCACGTCGAAACCTCGAGAGTGGCCTCCGCGCCGCTGGGACCGGGGCGGCGCGGGCAGGGAATCGCGACCGTCGTCAGTAGGGTCATGTCTACTCGGCAGGGCAGACAGCTCACCGAGGCCGAGCGATCCGAGAAGGCAAGCTTCGAGCGCCGAGCGAGTGGCCGGGTCGGCGGGTGGCTCGCTTGAATCGTCGTTGAGAAACCCATGGCGACCTAGCCATGACACGACTCGCATGTCGACGTTGACCGTGAGCGTTTCAACATCCAGACGGCCTGGTGTTGGCAGGCGCCAAAAGTTGGCGCGCGCAGCGCCCTTGGTCGCGGTGAAGACGCCGTCGGGTACCGCAACGTCGAAATGAACGTTCAAGTTCAAGCTGCCGCCGAATCGTTACGGAAAGCACACCGCTCCGCTTGCTGTTCAACGAAGCCCGGATCTGTCGGCACCGGTCTAATCGAGTGCCAGTTCCACCAGGTCACCGGAGCACCGGGAGCCAGGCCGTTCACCGGTCCGTGGCGCTGACTCAGTGCGGAAATCGCGCGATCGTGAACAGCGGGATCGGGGCATCGTGAACAATCGGAGCGTCGTGAACACCGAAATCGGCCACTTGAACGCCCATTACGAGTGATCAGGATGCGCCGAAACGGCTGTTCACGATGGGCGAAATACGCACTCAGGACCTGAGAGGTGTACGGCGTTCCGCACAGTCAGATCCTTCGCGAGGGCATGCAGCTCGTGGTGGACCAAGCGGTGCAGCGCGGCACCAAGACGAGGGCGTCTCGTCTTGCGACGCGCAAGAACGACGAGGCCGACGTGTTGGACCTTACCCCGGACATCCTGGCCGCCGTGGATTGGCACATTGGTCAGGGCTACGGCGGTCCGGAGTTTCTCTTCTCCAAGACCGGCGACTTTGCACGCTACGTCGACAGCCACATCCGGCCGCTCAAGTTGGTGCAGCAGAAGCTCGGGCTCCGTTTGCTCAGCCACCAAAAGGTGGGGCGGCACTCGGTCGCGAGCCAAGCCGTCACCAGCGGCGAGTCAGTCAAGGCGGTGCAGGCCCAGCTCGGGCATCGGTCCGAGCAAAGCACGCACAAGTACGCGCATCTGGGCTCAGGGGCGCAGAAACGGCTGATCGAGACTCTGAAGCCGAAAGCAGCTCCACACGAGGCGGCGCGACGCCCTCAGGTCAACGTGGGGTCAACGAGCGAGGCGGAGGCGCCGACCTCGGATCTTCATGTCAACCTCAGGTCAACGGCGCTCGCGGCCAACACAAACGCCGCCAAATCACAAAAGTAAAAAGGCCCCGATTTCTCAGGGCCTTTTCGTCTTGTTGCGCGGGGGCGCAACGCCGGCTGTATACCGCGATATCATTGGGATTTGCGCGACGACTGACTGCGTAGCCCGTGCCGGTGATGACAGTGCCGGTGGGGTGGCATGGTCAAACGGAGTTGCCTGAAAAGCGTGAGTGGCACGTGATGAGCAACTCCGCGCTCTGAGGCAACTTGCCGGATACTGCCCGACTAAGTACTGTCTTCCAGATCATTGGTGTGAACACTTGGCTCCGCGGCAAGGAAAGTGACCCACCGGGAGAGACATGAGTGCTGGCGATGCCAGGTCGCCGTGGAGCGACAGCGCGCGCCGCGTCTCGCATACTTAACACCGATGATCGCGCTGTCGACGATGAGGTAAGTATGTTCCCACGAGCTGGATCGCGTCGGCATCGGCGAAGGCAACGAATGAGTGCCGGCAGGCCCGGTGGTCCCGAGCGTTCCGCGCCGGTCGCTCTACGGCGAGTGTGGCGAGCAGTGGGCGGGATGGGGTACGATGGTCTCGCATCATGAGGTCCTCCGATCGAGCTCCCGAGTCCACGACGAGCATGCGTGAGCAGACCATGCGCCGATCCGACGAACTGGTCGACCTCGGTGGACTCATCGTCACCCGTCAGAAGGATTTCGTCACCCGCGTCGTTTTCACGTTCATGTTGCTGCTCGGCATGCTCATCGGTCTCCCTTACGCATTATTTCTCGGCCCGACGTTGCCGTGGGGCCTCCCTCCGTGGCTCACTCCGGTGCTGAGCATTCCTGTCTTGCTTGTGGGCGGCGCGTGGGTTTTGGGCGTAATTTTTCGCGGCGTCGAGTTCCATCACAAGGCGCTGGTGGATCGGGTTCTCTTCGCGAGGCGAGTGATCCGCTACGAGGAAGTGAGTGATCTCGATCTCTCGCTCATACGTCAATATTTGAACTTCAGTTATGTGCGGACCCTTTTTCGGCTGCGTCTCGACCTTAAGCATGGGCGGCCCTTCGAGTTTAGAGGCACGTACTTGGGCGACAACGATCGCATTCATGCCGTGCGGGCACGCATCTCGGAGGTCATCGCACAAACCGAGCGCGCCAGCGCTCAACACGGCGCACCGTTTCGCGCGTCGCCTGCCGAGGTCGGGCAGGACGTTCAGATCGGAGCCGAACTTTCCTTGTGGAATGCGATGGTTGGCGGCAAGTATGACGCCCTCGTGCCGGGCAACGCGACCTGCGAAGGTTGCTCAGGCAGGGGCGGCAGTCGAAACGACGTTTGTTCCGCTTGCGCGGGACAAGGCGTCGTCGAGCGTCAGCGGCGAGTGCTGGTTGCATATCCGGCTGGCATCGAATCCGGACAAACCTTGCGCGTTCCAGGGATGGGCATGCCGGGACTGCACGGTGGGTCAGCCGGCGATCTGTATTTGAATATCAGCATCAAGCCGCATCCGCGCTTCGAGCGTCAGGGTGCTGATCTGCAAATCCAGCTGCAGATTTCTGCTTCCACTGCGTTGCAGGGCGGGCAGGTCGAGATCGTGCTGCCTAACTCCGAGGCGGTGAGTGTCGATATCCCGAGAGGGACTCGACCTGGGATCATCAAGGTCGAGGGCGAGGGGATGCCACGGCTCGGACTCGCTGGCCGCGGCGACTTGCTCGTCGTTGTAGCGTTGGAGGGCGTGGCGGTACCAAACTGATCAGAGCTGGCAAGCGCCCGCGCTACTCTCCACTCGGCGCTCTCGCAGGCTACTTCGGAAGAAACTTCCAGCTTAGATTGCTCATATCGATACCTTGGTTGCGAAAGCCAACTCGGCGAACTGCTGCTCGTAGTCGGGTGGGTTGGTGGCCACCGGTGCCCGGCATGGACGAGCCCGCTCGCAAGCTCAATGCGGCCAGGCGAAACACGGCCCCTCGTCGCAGGCGTGAAACGCGGGCTGTATACCGCGGAATCACGGCACAAAAGAAAACCGCGGAATCGAGTCGTTCTCGATTCCGCGGTTCAGTCGTTGCGCGGGGAGGATTTGAACCTCCGACCTTCGGGTTATGAGAGCGGCTCGGAAAGTCGGCGCCGCACGGAAAGCGCCGGGATCACCAGTGGTGACACCAGCGGCGAACCAGGTGAAACGGCTCGCTTCGACGCGCCTGGGCAAAACGGCCGAGCCAAAACTCTAACGCTGCGTGTTTTTGGCTCAATAGAGTGCGTTCGGCCGCGTTGGCGGTCGGTACAGATCCCATCCATGGTCGTGTCAGCGGGCGTGCCGCGGCGGGTAGGTAAGATGCGGGCGGTGCCATCGTGACGGTCGCTGAATCGCGCGATAGCGTTGCGTTCATGGGCAAACGCAGAGTCAAGGTTGCCGCTAGTCGAGTGCGGCCCCGCCTACCACAACTCGACCAAGGTCTTTCTTACCGCGAGGCCGCGCGAGCACTCGGGCATGAAAAGGCAGACCCGAGTGGGCGCAAGCTGCGCGCAATTGTTCAGGCGCGCGAACGGCAGACCGGCACGCCGATCGCTATTCGGCTGAATGGAGCACTTCGGCCAAAGTCCCGTGTGACACTTGGAGCGCTGTACACGCACTTCCCCGAGCTCCGCACCGCGCGTGATGACCGCCTTGCGCGGTCGTTCAAGCCACTGCTGGAGGGGACGCAGCAGCGCATCCGCCAAATGGTTGCCGAGGAGATCCGGGACCGAATCGAACCTCGGTTGATAGCTATAGAGCAAGCCTTGCAGCACCTGCGGCGGCGTGGGCAAAAATGAGCGAGCTCTCCACAGTGCCCCCCGTGCAGCCTATCTCGGCCGCTTCACTCAGAATTTTCGCACCAACAGGCCATTCGGTTTTAGACGTGATTGGACGTGATTGGACGTACTCAGGCCAAACTAACAGAGGAGTCAGAAGTGAAAAAGGGTAAGCCAGTCAACGAGGAACATCGTGCAGCGCTCGCGGCTCTCGTTTCAACGAAGGGCCTTCCCAACGTAGCGCGCGAAATGGAAGTGAACCCGCAGACGATTACTCGGATCCTTGCGGGTCTCGACGTCTATGGCTCCACCAACGGCGCGCTAAACTTCTACCTCGGCCGCTTCGCCAACGTAGCCTAGCGCGACCCGAACGCGGGCGTGATCCCGCGGCAAAGCAAACATGAAAACGCGAAGTCAAACCGCGGGCGCGGTCGTGCGCCCTGAGCACGCCGACGACGACCAAATGCTCGTGCAGCTCCGTAAGTGCGACCTGCGCGAGCTCATCGCAGACACCGTCGCCGAAGCCATGGCCGACGCGCTCGCGGATCTGAAACGCAACCGCGAGCCCGACTTGCTGGGGGGCAAAGAAATGGCCGCCAAGCTTGGCGTGTCACGAACCAAGTTGCACGTGCTTCGAATCGAAGGCTGCCCCAGCGTCAAGGTTGGCGATACCTACAAGTTCGAGCCCGCGGCGGTGATGGCGTGGCTCAAGGCGAAAGATGCAAAATGAAAAAGCTCGATCCCGTCCGCCAGTGGACCAGCCCAGACGGCGTTCGTTGCGCTGAAGTATCCAATCCCGAGCTCGCCGGCGAGACAATGATCGACGCCCGCGACCTCGCCAAATTCTTGCTTGCGTTCGACACCTCCCTTTGCAGAGATCCGGAAAAGCGGTTCGCTCTTCAACGCTTTCAGCGCGACGTGAGCGTGCTGGGTCCTGCGACCGCGCACCGCCGCGCGATTGAGTTGCTCGAGCAGTTTGGCGGCGTGATTCCCGACGAGCTGCGCGGACCATTCGTAAGCGTCGTGAAGGACGGTCAGCGGTGAACTCGGGATCGGCTGACCCAGGCCGAGTTGATGCGCGGCCGGCTCGTACTCGCGCAGCCGAGCATCCGACGCACGGGAGCCGCGGTGCCGGATAGGACGAGGCCGTACACGCTGCAGGTCATCGACGCCGTTGGGGCAAGCAAACTGCCAGCAGAGCTTCGGCTGCTGCTGTTCGCGATGGCGCACCTTGCTGACCGCAACACGGGGCGCGGATGGAGCGGGCAGGCAACCTTAGCCCGGTTTGTGGGATGTTCTGATCGAGCGGTCCGGCAAAACCTGCAGCGGCTCGAAGCCATCGACGATGCGCCAGTGCGCGTCCTTCGTCACCGCAGGGCCCGCGCCGACGGACGAGGGAGGACGTCGGACGAGTACGAGCTGGTGCTGACTAACCGGAAGCCGGCTTCCGGTGAAAGCGACCCCGAGGAACCGCTCGACCATGCCCGAACAACCGGAAGCCCGCTGCCGGTTGAAGACGATAACGTTGCGCGTAACGTCACCCCCGTTACTCACGTTCAACCGGAAGCCCAGCGTCGTTCAACCGGAAGCACAGCGTCGTTCAACCGGAAGCCGGCTTCCAGGGATCCGGTTAGTGATCCTGTCAGTGATCCGGTTAGTGCCGTCCCGAACCCCACCAAGCTAACGAGCCAGGGGGCGCTGGTCGCCGCGGGCTACGCGCTCATTGCAGCCAATACCGGTCGGGATCGATGATGCGAGCTTCTGACCGCGCTCCGCTTCGCTTGCTTGGTTCCGGGCTTCGGATCAGGCTCGCCCAAGCGCTCGCCCGTCCCTCGCTCCGGTTGTAGCTGCTGCATCTTCTTCTCACTCTGAAATCTCATGCTGCAGCAACAGGCCCGGGCCGGACGAGGGGGTTGGGTCCCGCTTTGGGGACCCAATGCCCGAGTCGGCAACGCAAGCTGAGGCGCGCGTCCAGCCGGATGGGCGCCCCCGCCGAGAGTGACTCGAGACGCGACCGCACGCGTTCTCCCGAAGACCTGACAGGTCGAGCGCGCTCCGGCTGTTCGGCGAGACGGCGGAACGAGGCGCGCCGACCTCGTGTGCACGTCCACCCGGAATTGCGAATTCGCGATCGGTCGCCGACTCCAGTCGCGTGGCCGCACGTGATCGCATCCCGATCTCGAGTGCTTCGGCTCAAGTAGCCGACGCGCTGACTCACTAAGTGGCATCGAAACCGCCCTAAACTACTCAGGGGTCGGACTGGTTCTGCCCCGCTGAGTTCTGCCCACACCCCACAAAGCCCGCATTTCGCCGATCATCGGATCGGGCTTGTTTTCAGCGAAAAGCGAAGTCGCGATCGCGCACCCGCCGATCACCAATCCCACGGAGTCGCCTCGCGAGGGGGCGCACGGACAGCGCAGCATCGAGCCTCCTTCGTCGGTGGTCTCTCGATGCTTCGCGATCAGCGTTCGAGTCGCTGAGGCTCCACAACGCGTTTTAACGCTCCCATACCAACTCGAACGACCCGTGTGGTCGTTCTCAAACCAAAGACGCGTTCTGTGCACCGTGACGCGTCAGCAATCGCTATCCGAATGACCAAGCACCAAACTGGATTCAACTCGGCGCACGGGCGCGCTCGAGAGCTGGGGCGCATCGCCGTCAACGACGGGCGACCCTACGACGAGCAGCCGCCCGGTTCGCCTGCTGAAACCGCCCGAGCAGAGCGGGGCCCCGACGGCCGCTTTGCGTCCGGTAACTCGATCGCTCGGCACAGCCGCGTCAGGAGCGGCCCACAAGGTGCGCTCGTGGGGCTCGACGCGAAGGCCGACCCGGCATGGCGAGCGGCGCGGCAGTGGGCGCGCAAGGGCGCACGGCATCGCATCGGCGAGCTCGCCCAGCTCCATGGCGGTGAGCTTGGGTCCGAGGTGTGCGCGCTCGTCGTCGACTCGTGGGAGCTCCGCGGGGACGCCCGTTACCTGGCCGCTAAGGCGCGCGCCGATGGCGATGCCGACCTCGCGCGGGCGGCCGCCACGCTGCTTAACAGCGCCCGCCAATCCCAGCGGGACGCCTGGGCGTTGGCCGCGCTCGAGGCCGAGTCTCGAAAGAGCAAGGGGAGCGCGAGCCGCTTCCTCAAACCAGGAGCCAAGCCGTGAGCGCCGAGTTCATTGACCTGCTCGACTTCATGCCGGCCCTGAGCCCGAAGTTCGAGGCGCCAAGGCATCTGCAGCCCATCGCCGACCTGTTCGAGCGCATCGCCCGCGGCGAGCCCGTGCGCGCCGTGACGAACGTGCCGCCGCGCTTCGGAAAGACCGAGCTCATCCTGCACGGGGGTGCCTGGCTATTGCTTCAGCGGCCGTCCCTGCAGCTGGGCTACGCAAGCCATGGGCAGCGCATCGCCGAGAAGAAAAGCCGGCGCATGCGCGAGCTCGCCCGGCGCGCGGGCGTGCCGCTCGCCAACGACAGCAAGAGCCGGTCGGACTGGCGCACAGGCGACGACGAGGGTGGGTGCTGGGCGACGTCGCCGTCAGGCGCGGTGACGGGTGAGGGCTTCGACGTGCTCGTGCTCGACGACCTCACGCCCGGCCGCGCCGCAGCCGAGTCGAGTGCCAGCCGTGAGCGGATCAACGAGTGGCTCATCGCCGACGCGCTGACCCGGCTCGAGCCAGGCGGCTCCTGCATCCTGAACCAGACGCGCTGGCACCCCGACGACCCCGCGGGGCGCGCGCTGGCGCTCGGCTGGGAACACGTGAACCTGCAGGCCTTGGACGACGAGGACCGCTCGCTTTGGCCCGAACGCTGGTCGAGTGAGCAGCTCAAAGCCACCCGCGAAACCATGGGCGGCCCAGATGGCTACGAGTGGTGCAGCCTGTACATGGGCAACCCGCGCGGCCGCGGCGCTCGAGTCTTCGGCGACGTGCACACGTACGATCCGCTTGAGCTTACGAGCGTACCAGCGCGCATCAGCATCGGTCTCGATTTCGCGTACAGCACGCGCACGTCCGCCGACTGGAGTGTTGCGGTGGTGCTGGCGGAGGTGAACGGCGCGTTCTTCGTGCTGGACGTCATTCGCTCCCACGATGAGCCGCGCGTGTTTCGCTCCCGCGTGCAGTTACTGCGCGAGACACACCCGCGCGCGCAGGTGTGCGCGTACGCGGCTTCCACTGAGATGGGCGGCATCGAGTTCATTCGCGATGGCGGCGTTCCGATCGATGGTCGCGTGGCAACGGTTGACAAGTTCTCGCGCGCGATTCGAGTGGCTGCCGCGTGGAACACAGGACGCATCTTTCTGCCGCGCTCGGCGCCCTGGCTCGATGCCTTCGTGTCGGAGCTGTGCGGCTTCACCGGTGTGAAGGATCGACACGACGACCAGGTCGACGCGCTCGCTGCAGCCTTCGACAAGCTCGACACCGGTACCATCAACTACTCGACCATGTTTGCAGCAAACAATCGACTGCACGACCGTCTGCTCGGCAACGGCCGAGGGCTCAACGAGCCTCCGCTGCCCCGCGACGAACAGGCGAGTTTCAACCGCGTTTCTCGCTGGCATGGCGCCGGCCGCGGCTTTGGCTGAACCAGAACTTCGGGGTTGCCGCGGGCTTGCGGCATCTGGACAGCGAATACGGGCGGGCCGTCATTGCCACTCGCTCCTTCGCGACCGTCGTTCGAGTCGACGGAGCCCCACCTCTCGAAAGGAACCAATCATCATGACTACGAAACACCTCAGCCACGACGAGCTGCACGTGCTGCTCAAGAAACAAGGCTTCGCGGAGTCGCACCCGGGACTAGCGATGCTTATCCTCAGCGGCCAGACCGTGTTCGAAACCGGCGGCGTGTCGTACGCGCTGCGTTCGAGCCGAGCAGCAAACCTCACCCGTGAAGCACCCGCGGCGATGTCGCGTTCGGCGACGTCGGAGCTGCTCACGGGCGATGAAGCTGACAAGCGGATCGATGAGTTCGAACGCGCCCGCCTGGCGCGCGGTTCGCAACCCCAGCCTGAGCGGCCCCGTGCGAGTCCGACAACCACTCCGGTGACCGAGCGCGCCGACGCCTCAGAGGAGCTCTTGACACTCGTTCGCAACACAGCGGCGCGTGACGAACGCGCGGAGCACACCCAAGAACGCGAAGACGACCCGCTGGCCCAGCTCTTTGGCGGCGATGCAGCCTGAAAGGATCACCGTGTTGCAAACCATCAAACGAATGGTCGGCGCCGAGCGCAACGACAATACCAGCACGAGCACCGCGAAACCTCCGGCCGTCGACCGCAACGCGCTCGAGGCGCCCGTGACTGCAGCGCGCGAAAAGCTACGACTCGCCGCAGAGGCGCACCAACAGTCGCGAACGCGCACTGAGGAGCTGGCGCGTGCGCACGATGCCGCCGAGGCTGCGTTCGACGTGGATGCGAGCGACGCGAACGCGGATCGTGTGACCGCTACGAAGCAGGCGCTCGAACGGCACGAGCTGTTCGCCACGCGTACCCAGCGCGTAGTGGTGACTGCGGAAGGCGAGGTCACCCAGGCCACCGCCGGGCGCGACGCGATTATTCGGGCCAATCTCGAAGATCGGTACAACGGAGCTGGCGTGCGCATCGCAGCGCTGTGGACTGCGAAGGGACAGGCGGCGTTGCAAGCGCTTGCGGCAATCACCGTCGAGATCGACGAGATCATTGCCGATGCGCAAGCGGCGAACGCCGAGCTCTCACGGATGCTCGAGAAGCCCGCGTTCCCCGGGGCGGCGGGCCTGAACGCGCTCCGAGGAACGGTGCTCGCCAAGGTGGAAGGCAACATCGGCGCTCCGCGCCTTCTAGCAATCGTTCGCCTGCTCGGCGGTTGAACAAGCTCTGATCAGCAGGACCATTCATCTCCTGCATGCGCGTGAAGCCGTACGCGCAGCGCGCGACAGTTCTCTAGCATCGAACTGATCGCGCGTGGTCGTGAACGCAGCGCAGCGGCGGGGGTTGAGCGAGTCGATCTCGCTCTCCCTCGCTGAGCGCCTTAAATTGAAAGGTTCTTAATGACGGTCGACTCCGAAACATTCGCCGCTGCGGACGAGATCGCTCGCGCCGCTGAAGCTGAACAGGCGGAAGCGAACTCCCGAGCTGACCTGACGAGGCGTCGAGCGCTCGCTGATAGCCTGCTCGCGCGTGGCCTCGACGTCCCAAGCTCCATCCTCGGCGACGCGCTGCGAAATCAATACGTACTCTATGATCGTGGCAACAACATCCGCGCGACGCTCTGTCCGAGCCACAAGATCGCGTTCTCGCCTCAACAGACTCCCGTCACCCCAGCGGTAGGCTTCTTGGGAGGCGCAACGTTCCACGCTCGCCCTATTGGCGTTTCGGGGAACGGTATCGGCGTCACGGTCGCTTACCCAACCGACGTCCCGTTCATTTCTCCGGTGACGACGCCGGACGAGGCGTTCGGCTCGGTGATGCTCTATGCTGTGCGCAATGTCGACGTCGATTATGTTGTTGAGATCGTCGACGGGGGCTTTGCTGGTGCCGCGACCTACCGCGTGTCTCAGGACGGCGGAGTGTCGTTCGCCCCGAAGCAAACAGTGCCGATCGATGACCCGGACAACCCGCTCCAAGTTGAAGCGCCTTTCACCTTCGCTTTCTCCAACGTGAAGGTGATCACGTTCGAGCCGCCGGCGGTTGAGCCGCTCATGTTCGTTGCCGGCGCGCGCTTCGCGTTCGCTGTGCGCCGTCAGTTCCTTATCACTGTGACGCGGGGCGAGCTGCGTGAAACTTGGCCGCCGCTCGATCTCAAGCAGCTCGAAGGGTTCGGGCTCAACCAAGTCGAAGCGTTCGCGCAAACCGGGTCGCTCTTGATCTCCAAAGTCGTCGCGCCCGACATGTCCGTCGGATCAACGACACTCGGCGGTGGGGCGGGCGGATCGGTTGCGGCGCTGACCGCGCGTTTGAAAGCAGCGACCGAATTTCCTGACGTGTCGAGCGAGACCGTGCTGCGCATGCGCAACGCGGTGTACGAGCTCACCGGTGATCTTTCTTGGCACAGACCCCTTGGTCGCTGATGGAGAACGAAGATGGGTTTCAAAGGCTCGCTCACGGGGAACTTCAGCGCCATCGAGGCGTTCAGCTTACGCGTCGCCAAGGCAGGCAGCGCTGCTTCGATGCGCGGACTTTCGCGCGCGATCGGCAACGAGGCGCTTTTCCAGGTTCAGGTTGGATTCACGGAGCAGCGCGACCCGTACGGTCTGCCGTGGGCGAAGAAGGTCATTCCTGACGGCAATCCAATCCTGACCGGCGCGAGACGCAAGCTGCGCGCTGGTTGGTACCTGAAGTACGTCGGCCCCGACGCCGTGATTCTGGGCAACCGCGAGCGCTACGCCCTGTTCCAAAGCGGTACCGGCGTGTTCGGGCCATCGGGTCAGCCCATCAAGCCCAAGCGTGGCAAGGTGCTCGCGTTCAAGTCCGGCGGGCGGCGCTTCGCATTTCGTTCGGTGCGTGGCGCGCCGCCGCGCCTAATGGTTCCACGCAAGGGCGAGCTGCCCTTCACGTGGAACCGAGCGATCACGGCGGCGGCGCGGGAATACATGCGGGCGCGGTTGCAGGGAAGATAACCGAGCCTGGTCCTTCAGATCAGCGTCACGTGATAGTCGCGATACCCTTCCGGCAAAGCGTCAATCACGGCAGCCTTCGCCTTTGCGCGGACCTCTTCGCTGACCGTCAGAGAATGGGACCAATTGACTAGAATGCTCTTTTTCCCCGATTTGGTTAGGTGCCGCTCCTCGAGTTCGACGCGGACCTCGCGGTCGTCGCAATTGAACGGGCCCGCGGCCGCCTCGGCGAGGATCTTTTCGAGGTCTTCCAGAGGAAGAGCCGCTCGAAGGATGGCCGCCCTGTTCTTGGCCAAAAATTCCTTTGCGGCATTCGTTGCAAACGGCTCGCGCGGATTCGCGCCTTTGCTGTGCAAGTACGGACCCCTGATATTGTCTCCGTCCACAACGAAATGAGCCTCGAAGCAGGTGCCGCTGACCGTGATTGGCACTGCCACAGACACGCCCTTGCGGATGGGTTCGTCGAATTCGATCGATTCCATTTCAGTACCTTGGAAGATTCAGCAGGTTGTCGGTCGGGCGACCGTCTTTGTACGTGCGTATGTAGGGGGGCGTCGCCTCGACCACGCCGACGGTAACCTCGCCAATGCCATCTCTGACCCGCGCCTGACCAGGGTTCGCGCGCAGAAATTCGACCATCTGCTGGCGCGAGCAGTGTTTTGTGTCGTTGCTCCCCGTTTGCACGTAACGAACGTTAGCGATGTGCTCGTGCCCCGATCCGCCAACCGCCATGTTGACTTGCGTGATGTAGACCATTGATTCCCTCCGTAGGTTGAACTTTGAACGTCACCATCCGGATCGGTAGCGTCAACTCCCGTGCTTTTGAGACTCGCTCGAAGCAGCAAGAATGTTCAAGGGTACCCCGGGGGTTTTTCCCTCCCGACATCGCCCGCGGCCGCGCTGGACGGGCCGTCGTTGATGGAGCGTCGCGCCGGTACCGCAACGACAGCCAGCGCGTCGCTCGGCGCCGTCGCGGTTGCCGTCGGCAGACAGTCGCTGACCGCTCGAGCGGACGGTCTAGAGCTCCCATCGTTCCAGGTCACGGGCTAGGCTTGCAATGGTCGGGCGGCATCTACGACACTCACGTCGTGCAGGCGCCAGATCTCGGCGTTCCAAGCCGCTATCGCATTCCCCGCGACGGCCAACGCATCATCGATTTTGTCGTTGATCGAGCTCAGAAACTCTTCCTCCGACATACTCACTCCCTCCGCTCGAAACGCGTTGATCGCGTTGAAGGCACTAACGAACTGCTTGGCAGCGTCTCCGAGGCGCTCGTGTTTCGGCGGCGCACAAAGGCAGAGACCGGACAGCTTGCTTATGGCGGCGGTCGCGCTCTCATAGGCCTTCGTTCTCTCTTCACGCTGTGATGCGTTCCCGTTCTTGCTAAAGAGGATCGAGTGAGCAGCGTACCTTCTGGTTTGCTCGTAAGCCGTGAACGACGCCGCCTGAATCTCGCGCAGCATCGACCAGGCCTCGCTGTGGAGCTCGAGCCGAATCTCGGCGGCAACGCGAAGCCGAGATCCTTCCGCCAACAACTCGAGCTCGACCTCTCGACGCAGATCTTTTTTCAATCTCTCTAGCGAATTGGCATGGTCGCGGGTGCGAACAGAGTTGACGACAGTCCACAAAAGACCGATCCACGTCGCGATCTGCGACAGATAAAGCACCCATCCTTCTGAGAGCGCTGGCATTCGTCAGACCTTTGACGAAGCGAAAGGATGCTTCTTGAGCAGGTCGATTGCGTCTAGCAGTTGTCCTTTGTCGCCGCCGTCGGCCGATGACGAGACGAGGCGCTCGCGAAAATTCTCGAGGACGGTGGAATACGTGATGTTCTGGGTGTTGTTGTTCCCGAACTGAACACTCCCGCCATGCACGGAGACGTTGTGCACGTGTTGCACTAGATCGAACGCCTCCGTGCCAGGCTCCTCCACAGCTTCGATCCCAGCCGCAGTCAAGTGAATGTCAAAAACGGAATCCAAGGTCGGGGCGTAGTCGACCAGGCCTTGATCGTGAAAGGCCGTGAGCGCTGCTTCGGTCGTGTTCTCAGGAACACCAATAGCCGTCGCAAGAGCAGCGAGATCAGTGCACCCTCCTGCGCCGTGAGCCTCGTACGCCGCGTACAGATTGCGCAAGATGGCGGCTTTGACTTCCTTCATTTTCATTCGTCGTCGCTCCGGCTGGGGTGTTGTGTGATGACAGACGCGAGTATCGCGTCGAGGGCAGGTTCCTGAATGAGCGATTGAATCGCGGATAGGGAGCTGCCCTTTACAGCTTCAGAGAGCTGCGACATCGCGACGCGCCTTTGTAGTTCATTGACGACCGTTCGGTACGTGATCGTCTGGTGGTTATGGCTCCCGACCTGCACGTTGCCGCCGTTGATGGTCAGACTCTGCACGACGAGCCCACCGGCCTCGGTCGACGGGTCTTCGATCTGCTCAATTCCCCATGCGGTGAGTCGTGCACCGCCATTCACGAACTCAACAACACCGTCTGAGTCCAGCGCGGTTAGAACTGTCGATATCGACCCGCGCTTCGCCGTCGGGATGTTCCTGTACATTGATTCTGCAATCACCCAGGTATTGCTCCCGTGCTCCTCGTAAGCGTCGTGAAGGTGACGAAGAACGACGCCTTTCAGCTCTTTTATTCGCATGTGCCGAGCTGCGCTCAACTTGCGCCGTCAGCGCTGAGGCCTAGCAGCGACGACTGTCGCGTGAGCGTCCCTTTGAGCGTGTACGTCGCGCCTTTCTCCAAACCCATCACGAAATCCTTTGCTTCCTTGCCGTACGAGATATGAACGTCTTGGATGAGTGAGGGCGACTCGGGCGAGCACTTCGCCTGAACGCTGTACCCGCCAAAAGTGCCCGCGCTAACTTCGGTGATTTGAAGCGGCCATGCGAAGCGCTTGCCCTTGTAACTCTTCCACAGTTCGTCTTTTTGCAAATCGGACAGCTTCGAACTCGAGCCGAACGTCGACGACAGCTTAAGGCACGATTCGGTCACGGTCGCGGGCACAGGCGCCGAATCGACGTCAGTGCTCGCGCTCGTCGAACCTTTCGACTTCCCAAGCACCATTCCAACGACCGCTAGCGCAAGGCACAGACCAAGGAAACCCAGCACACCACACCCAAGGGCGCGGCCAATTCGGACTGGCGACGGCTTCGCAACCTGGGCAGCGGGAGGAGGGGCCAGTCCGAAGGGTGTTTGCGCCAAAGGGACCCATGAGGACGCAGCCTCGTCCCGTGGAAATGCCTCGGGCCCGAGCCGCCCCTTGGCTGCCCACTCCCTCACTACCGCCTCGTCATGAGGCCCCGTCGTCTCGCCGTTTTTAGAAATGTACCAACGCATGATCTCCCCTGGCTAACAGGGGGTGAACATAAGCGGCGTAGTCATTTCGTCAGGCGGTGTCGAGGTAGCAAGAACTGACAAGCGCGGATGCGGAATTTTCTACCCGTTATGCCTCGCCTTCGTCGGTGCGCTCGTCTCGCGTACCCTGCGCCGATGCCCCTAGAAGCCAAGGACTACCTCGGCCCCGCAATCACGGCTCTGACCGCCCTTTGCGCAGTCATGCTGACATGGAAGCTCAACTCCGGCGCCGCCGAGCAGACAAGGCGTCGCAACGCGCACGCCGACTTCCTGCGCACGCAACTCCGCGAGTTGTATGGCGAGCTGGCATTCAGGGTCACGGAGAACGAACTTTTGGTTAAGCATTCTGCGGCCATCGGCGAAGCCGCCGACAAAGCGTATAGCGGCGAGGCCGCGCCGAACTCGAACTGGTCTGAGGAGGCGTGGGCGAGGCGCTCCAAGGACATCGATAGCTCAATCCAAGTCCCGAACGACTATGGAAAGCAGATGCTTGAAAACAACGCCGCGATAGTCGCATTGTTGCGGTGCAACTATCACCTGCTTGATCCAGAAGACCAAGTTGTGTGCAACGACTTCATGTTGGACCAGAGGCGCCTGGCGACCGAGACGGATGCTTCGGGAAAGCAACGCATGGGGCTGGATGTTGTGCTTAAGCTGCCCAGCACATTCTACGTCCGGAGCGAGTTCACTCAATCGTTCAAGCGCGCGTTCGAAGGCAAGCGTGTTCAGCTCAAAGCCGTGACGGAGGAGTCGCATTCCCAACGTGCTTGGTGGGACGTCCGCAAAGGACCTCGGATCAGTGCCGGGCCCGGGCAGCGCCAATAATCGACCGCGCATTTCCTGAGTCGACGCGTGAAGTTACGAACGATCGACAGGTAGATGGTCGATTCGCTTTGCCGATCGCGGGGCGCTGTATTACAACCGAATACGGTGACAGACAGTAGATCGGCGATGGTTACGGTCCGACTCGAGGGAGAGGACCTAGAGGCACTGGATGCGCTTGTTGAACTGGAGCGGTTAAGTCGCTCCGATGTGCTTCGGCGAGCCATCCGCGCCTATGCCGAGAAGCTGAAGGTCCCGAAGCGTCGGAAACGTTAACCAGAAAAAGCGGCCCCCGCGGTGAGTCTAAGCACCCGGGAGCCAGGACCACCGGAAGGGGATTCCAATGGCCACGAAGAAAGTATCACAAGGGACACGCGCGTCTAAGTCACGCGCAAAACAGCCGCCATCCGAGGGGATTCGCGGAGCGGCGAAGCGAACGGGGCCGAGCGCGCGCACGCTCAAGGTCGCGGCGAAGTTCGAGAAGCTGCGGGCCCAGGCGAAGGCGGTAGTCGCGCGTCACGCGACGCCAGCGGTCACCGAGTCCGAGAAGGCAGCGGTGCAGGCGGCGCGCGAGGCGGAAGAGCTGCGCGCGGCCGAGAAGGCGTACTGCAGCCACGATCACAAGGTGAAGGATGCGGCGCTGCGGCGCATGCGCGTGCTGGAGACAAAGAAGAATCGGCACAAGTTCGCCGCGCTGCGTGGCACTCCGAGCGAGCACCGCGACAAGTACTACGCGCCGACACCGGGCGACGCGATCCGCATCGCGCTGCACGGGCATGACCGCACTCATCCGACGCGCATCGCCGAGGGGACGTGCGCGGCGTTGGCAACCGATGCGCTTCTGCTCGTGCCAGCCATCGACGCCTTGATCGAGAGAACGCACAGTTGTGCATCCCTCGGAATCAAGGACGATGGCAGGCTGCGCGAAGCAATCCGTGCGAGCCTGCAGGCGATGGCGTCACGCGCCGGGCTTGTCGCTCGAGTGTTCTCGGACATCGAAGCCGCGAACGTGGGCGTGTTCACCTCCGACGAAATCGCGAAGCTTGAGACCGAAGGTGCGCTGTGAACGGACCGTCGCATTTGTTGGTCCGCGGCACACTAGGCGCTCTGCGGGTCCGCGCGACTCCTCGTCTCGGGCAAAGTCGGAGCGTGACTCTCGGCGTCTATGTGCCGAGGTCAGCACCGCGCCAGCGGCGTTTCCTCATGAAGGAAGCGGTAGCCAGGGACGTGCGCGCGTTTGCCTTAGCGAACGCGGCCGCATCCGGAGCGATCGTCGTCCCGGACGCCGAGCTGCGAACGCTCATTCAAAGTGAGCTCATGCGTGAATGCGGCGTTTACTTGGTGGAAACGCGAGGCGACAGATGAACTTCCCCAAAGCCGAAGCCCTCACCGAAATCACAACACTGGCCGAGCGGTTCCGCGCGGCCTTATTCCAACTCGACATGCTCGCGACGTGTGCGCCCTCGCTCGAGGTGGGCACGCTGCGGCGCGAAGTAAATGCTGTTCGAATCGAGGTGAGCAACGCGCTGACAGGAGTGGCTGACAATGGCTGACGAAGTATCTGCTGACTCGAAAGAACACCTGATTTCGCTTCTCAACGCTGCGCGCGCCGCGCTCCTCTACGGCTTCTTCATCGAGACGCTGGCGCACAAGCTCACAAACGTAACCGTGGCCGCTGCTGCGGGGAAAGCCTTCAGGTTCGAGTTTGGCGATGCGTCGGTAAACCTGGATTTGGGAATCCTTGCTGGACAGCTCACCGAGTTCGAGCGGGAGATTCGAGGCAACTACTATTTGCAACTCGAACACCAGGCGATCCGAACTTTTTACGAGCTCGTCTACACCTACTGTAAGCGCTCCAACCAAACATCCGCGTACGCCTCCGAGCCTTTTATGCAATTCGCTCGAGTCTGGAGGAACGTTGTATCGCACGGAGACGGCGCGGTGCTCCGCGAGTGGCCGGGAAGCTTGAAGAAGAAAGGGGTCACAACGGTGCGGTGGCGAAATCGCGTGTTGATGGAGAGCCAGGTCGGATCACAAGTGAGCCTGAACATCGTCGACATCATCAATCTTCAAGAAGACGTTTACGCTTTCTGTCAGGAGAAGCTGCAATGACTAAAGGAGCGAAGCGCGCAGGCGGCCGCCCGCGCAAAGGCACGCTAGAGTTCCGCGGAAAGACGTGGCGCGCGCGGCTATCGGTCACCGTCGAAGGCGAGTCACTTCGGAAATGGTTCGATCTCGGTACCGACAACAAGGCGGTGGCGCGACGCAAGATGGCGCGCCTGCTCAAAGAGCACGAGACCAACGCCGCGCCGATCGAACAACTTGCCGAAGTCGCGAAGCGCACCGAGACCGTCGCCGAAGCTGCAGAGCGCATCTTCAAAGAACGCGTGGGTGAGGTGCGCGACGTGGTGAACGATCCGATCCGCTTTCGCAAACACGTTGCGCCGCACATCGGCAAGCTCGCGGTGACGGACGTCGGCAGCTCGCACATTCGCGAGGTGCTGAACGCTGGCAAGGAGGAGGGCAAGAGCCGCAAGTCTCTCGTCCACCTCCGGCGCGTAATGAATCTGATCTTCGCTTTGCTTTGGCAGGACGAAGTGATCAGCGAGAACCCCGTCGCGCGCGTGAAGGTGCCCAACGTCGCGACGGACAAGCGTGAGCGCGCGGTGCTAACCGATGAAGAGCTCGTGCGCTATCTCAGCTGGCAGCACCCCGAGGAGCACCACGGCATGGCCGTGCTCGAGCGGCAGACCATGGCGTGCATTTCGCGTTGCTTCGGCGGCCTCCGAACGGGCGACATGCACGCGCTACGGTGGGAGTCGCTCGACACCGAAGGCGGTCAGTTTCGGTTCGGCTGGGCGCCGCGCAAGAAGACGGCGCGCCCGCAGCTGCTCGAAATCCCCGAGATGCTTCGGCCGCTGATTCGGGACTGGTGGGAGCGCGCGGGCAGGCCGGCCACGGGGCTGCTATTCGCTGCTCGTCGCGGGGAGAACGCGGGCAGCGGGCCGAAGATCGGCGTCAGCCACGCGGTGGCTTTCCGCCGCGATCTCCGGCGCGCGTTCGGCGTGGACGTTTGGAGCCCCGAGACGCGGCGCTTCGCTCAGCCGGAAGATCGGGAGCTGTCACCCCGAGAGCGCGAGCTGTTCGAGGACACGACGTTCACGCGCCCCGTGGACTTCCACAGCTGGCGCCGGGCCTACTCGCAGGCGCTTGCCAATGCCGGCGCGTCGGCGCAGCAAGCGTCGGCTCTGGCCGGGCACGCGAGCCTGGACGCGCACCAGCGCTACCTCAACAACACGACGAAGATGGCGGAAGTGCCAGCAGCGGCTTTGCCGAGCATTCGGGTTCTGCCCCAGCTCGTGGCCAAAACTCCAAACGCGCTCAAAGAGACAAAAGTAAAAAGCCCCGGTTTTGCCGGGGCTTTTCGTCAGTTGCGCGGGGAGGATTTGAACCTCCGACCTTCGGGTTATGAGCCCGACGAGCTACCAGGCTGCTCCACCGCGCGTCAGGGAGGCGTAAAGTACTCACGGCGGATGAACTGTCAAGCGTTGCGAAATGTTTTGTGATTTTGCTGAGTTGAAGCCAGGAAAAGGCGCGTTTTTGCGGTAACCCCTGGGGGCTTCGGCTAGGCGACCGACCGCGCGGGACTCGCGGGCCTCGCCTTAGGTCGCCCGCCAGATCGTTGGCTGCGCGGCCTGCGAGCTCAGCGACGTCTGCGGGCTCAGCGACGTCTGCGAGCTCTGCATAAGCGTACGTCCGGGTTACTGCGTGTGAGCGTGACGGGGCGGGCACTGCGCGTGACGTGAGCTGCGATGCGGGAGCGCGAGCGCCCCACTGCGCAGTGTTGTGGATGAGTTCGCCTTCATCTCCGCCTTCGCGTTCGGCTTCGCCTGCGCGTGCAGAGAGCGACGGCGCGCGGACAGCGTCAGGCGAGGCAGTGGGGGTTGAGCTCGCGAGTGAGTCGCGTATTCGAAATTGCCCGGAGGTCGTAAGCTGACGCCAGAGGACCTGGTTTGGGGGGCGCGGCGCCGCATTTATCGGCATTTTTTCATTGTGCGTGCTCGGCTCTCGCCTATCGGGTAAGTAGGTTGTTACGGGCCGATGCTGACGATGAAGACGAAATATGCGCTCAAGGCTTTGTCCTTGCTCGCCTCCGTCGATCAAGCCGAGCCGATGCTGATTGCCGACATTGCGGAGCGTGAAGGGATCCCCAAGAAATTCTTGGAGCTGATCCTGCGCGAGCTGAAGCAGCACGGCATTCTGGATAGCCGCAAAGGGCGCGGTGGCGGCTACTTGCTGCGTCGCCGTCCGGAAGACATCAACCTCGCCAGCATCATCCGCATTTTGGATGGGCCGATCGCGCCCGTGCCCTGCCTGAGCCAAACCGCGTATCGCCGCTGTGAAGGCTGCGAAGACGAGCGCACCTGCGGCATTCGCCTGGTGCTCAAGGAGATGCACCAAACCACGCTGCGCGTGCTCGAAGGCACCACGCTCGCCGACGTCGCGGCCAAGGTGAGGGAGGCCGCGGCGGGCACCAAGCCGGTCGCTCGCTACTCCATCTAGTTGGAGCCCGCCCGAGGAGTTCGGAGTGGTCGGCTCAGAGCTCCCGGCGGCGTCCGGGCAGTAGGCAGGAGAGGGGGCGCTCGCGCCCCCGCATCGCACCCCACATCCAGCCGAGTTCCCGAGTATTCCGGTGACGCGTAGGTCACCGTCCATTAAAGTAGACGTGACGCTTTTTTGATGGCAATGTCGGTCCCGGTTTGACCTGGGAATTCGACGGATGACTGTTCTTACCCTGCCCGGCGCGGGAGCTCTGGCGCTCTCGGTGCGAGCCAAGGCGCTGGTTTTCGAGGATCCGAAGTCAGTGGCACTGCTCGAGCGCGTGCGCGAGATTGCGCCGCGATCGGTGAGTGTCTTGATCAGTGGAGAGACGGGCACGGGTCGCGAGCTCGTGGCCCGCCACCTGCACGAGTTGAGCGCGCGGGCGGGCAGGCCATTCTTGGCCGTGAACTGCAGCGGGTTTTCGCCGGCGGCGGCCGAGAGCGAGCTCTTCGGGCACCTGAAGGGCGCGTTCCACGGCGCGACGAGCGGCAAGTCCGGCTGGTTCGAGGCCGCGAACGGCGGCACTTTGTTCCTGGACGAGATCGGCGACTTGTCGCCCAAGCTGCAACGCAAGCTGCTGCGCGTTTTGTCTGCCGGTGAGGTGGTGAGGCTGGGCGGTGAACAGCCGACCCCCGTTGACGTTCGCTTGATCGCCGCTACGAATGTAAACCTGGACCAAGCGGTCCTCGCCGGCCACTTCAGTCAGGAGCTCTTGTACAGCTTGAGCTCGGCTACCCTCGAGCTTGCGCCGTTGCGCGAGCGCGCGGGTGACATCTTGCCGCTCGCTCGGCATTTCTTGGAGTTTTATCGCCAACGCTTGGATCTCGGACCCACCGAGCTCGGGGCCGAGGCGGCCGAACGGCTGCTCGCGCACTCTTGGCCCGGCAACATTCGCGAGCTGGAAAACGCCATGCATCACGCCTTGCTGCTTTGTCACGGCAGCCAGATCACCCCTGAAGATCTGCGGCTGAGCGCGATCGACACGCGCGCCGCTTCCAGCGCGCGCGCGGCGAGCCCCGAAGGTACGCCAATGGAGCAAGCGTTGCTCGAGCTGTTCGAGCAAGATTTGCCGAACTTGTACGAGCACATCGAACACTTGGTGCTGAAAACCGCGTATCGCTATTCGTCGCAAAATCAGCTGCAAACCGCGCGCCTCCTCGGCATCAGCCGCAACGTCGTGCGCGCGCGTCTGATTCAGTTCGGAGAGATCACGGGCTCCGTGCGTGGTGCGCGCAGCGCTTTGAACCTGCCAGAGAGTCGAGCCGAAGCTCGAGAAATTACGGGATAAATGTCATTCGACAGCGTTGAAGCCGCGATCTCTGCCATTGCCCAGGGCCAAATCGTGGTCGTCGTAGACGACGCCGCGCGGGAGAACGAGGGCGATCTGATCATGGCGGCCGAACATGCAACGCCCGCGAAAGTGGCGTTCATGATTCGGCACACGAGTGGCGTCTTGTGCGCCACGTTGCCGCACGAGCGCGCGCGTGATCTCGCGCTGCCGCTGATGGTCGCCGACAATACCGAGTCGATGCGCACCGCGTTCACCGTTTCGGTCGACTACACCGTGGGCACGACCACCGGGATCTCCGCTTCCGACCGCAGCGCCACTTTGCGCGCGCTTGCCGACCCCTTGCGCCGCGCTACGGATTTCGCGCGGCCGGGGCATATCTTCCCGCTACGCGTGCGTGAAGGCGGCGTGCTCCGCCGTGAAGGTCACACCGAGGCCGCTTCTGATCTGGCGCGCTTGGCCGGGCTGGCGCCGGTCGGCGTCTTGGCCGAACTCGTGAACGACGACGGCAGTATGTCGAACCCTGAGCAGGTCGCGCAATTTGCCGTTCAACATGGCTTGCTGCGCATCAGCATCGCCGACTTGATCGCCTATCGTCGGCGCACCGAGGTATTGGTGGAAGCCGTGGCAGACGCGCGTTTGCCGACTCGGCACGGCGTGTTCAGCGCGCGCGTGTACCGCGGCGTGCTGGACGGCATCGAGCACGTCGCGCTGGTGCGGGGTGAAGTCCGGGGCGCCCAGAACGTGCTCGTGCGCGTGCATTCCGAGTGCCTCACGGGCGACATCTTCGGCAGCACACGCTGCGACTGCGGCAGCCAGCTCGACTCCGCATTGGAGAAGATCGCCGCGGCCGGGCAAGGCGTGGTCGTCTACCTGCGTGGGCACGAGGGCCGAGGCATCGGCCTGACGAGCAAGATGCACGCATACAAGTTGCAGGACCAAGGCCGGGACACCGTGCAAGCGAACCTCGACCTCGGCCTACCCGTCGATTCCCGCACCTATGACGTGGGCGCGCAGATCTTGACTGACCTGGGCGTAACCACGATTCGTTTGATGAGTAACAATCCGGCTAAGTTCAAGCAGTTGGAAGGCTACGCGCTGCGCATCGTCGAGCGCGTGCCGCTGCTCACTCGGCCGACGCAAGACAACATCGCCTACTTGAGCACCAAGCAGCTGAAGCTCGGGCACACGTTGGGCGTTCTGCCTTGTCCGGCGCCCGTGAGCTGAGCTCGGGGGCACGGTGTCTGAGTCGGCCGTCGTGAACCCGAGTGCACCTGCGCTCGGCGAGTCCAACATCTGGGTCATCCGCGGCTTCCGTGAGTTCATGCTCAGCATGGTGTTGGTCACGCTGGCCAACCAGATCCAGGGCACGGTCGTCGCCTATCAGATCTACGAGCTGACGCGTGATCCGCTCTCGCTCGGCGCGGTGGGGCTGGCGGAAGCGTTGCCCTTCGTGGCCTTCGCGCTGTTCGGCGGCCACGTGGCAGACGCGCGTGACCGGCGCCGCGTTTCGCTCACCGTGCTGTACGTCATGGTGGCCGTTTCGGCCGGTTTATTGCTGCTTTCAATCGAACACGGCGCGCTCGGTGCGGTGCGCCACAAGTTCGCGATCTACTCGGCGATCGTGATCTTGGGCGTGTGCCGCAGCTTCTTGCAGCCGGCGCGCGCCGCGTTGAACGCCGAGCTGCTGCCGCCCGCGCTGTACGCCAAAGCGATCGCGATTCGCACCAGCTTCTTTCAATTGGCCATGTTCGCGGGTCCCGCGGGCGGCGGCCTGCTCTACGCCGCGATCGGACCTCAGGGCGCTTACCTGACGGCGGGCTTGCTCTTGGCGGCCGCGTGGGTCGCCATGTACCGCGTGCCCAAAGAGCGCCCCACGCAAACCGTGAAGAGTACCTTGTCGGTCGCGCACAGCATCCGTGAAGGCTTCAGCTACCTCGCGAGCGACCGGCTGTTGCTCTCGGCGCTGCTGCTCGATTTGTTCGGCGTGCTGTTCGGCGGCGCCACCGCGCTGCTGCCGGTGTTCGCCAACGAGATCCTCGCGGTCGGTTCACGTGGGTTCGGCATGCTCCGCGCCGCGCCTGCGGTCGGCGCGCTCGCCGCGTCGATTTTCATGGCTTCGCGTCCGCCGTTGCGCCGCGCCGGGCGCACGCTGCTCGTATCCACCGCGGGCTTCGGCGTCGCCATGATCGCGTTCGCCGTCTCGAAGAGCTTCCTGCTCTCGCTCGCACTCCTGGCCGCCAGCGGCGCGCTCGATATGGTGAGCGTCGTGGTGCGCAGTACCCTGCTTCAATTGCGGGTCCCCGGGCGCCTGCTGGGCCGCGTGGCGTCGATCAACCAAATTTTCATCGGCTCCTCCAATGAAATCGGCGCCTTCGAGTCGGGTGTTGCAGCACGCCTCTTGGGCGTGATTCCCTCGGTGATTTTCGGGGGAGGCATGACGATCCTGGTCACCGGCGCCACCGGTTGGCTCGGCCCAGAACTCCGTCGCCTCGGCCGCCTCGATCAAGTGGCCAAGTAACCTCCGCGCCCCGCACCTGCCCGCCCTGAGGCGGACGCAACCCGCAAGGGCCCGAACCGGTGCGGCTTGAAGCGGCCTCCGTCGGACCATGGCATTATCCGTGCCGCTGTGAGAGGATACGCCGGATGTCACTCTCTGGGCTTATCGATCGAGATCTGGCGGCGTTGCCGATCTTCCCCTTGCCCAATGTCGTGCTTTTTCCTGGCGCTTTGCTGCCGTTGCACGTGTTCGAACCGCGCTATCGCGAGCTCGTGCGTGAAGTGCTCGCGGGGCGCAAGCTGATGGGCATCGTGCGCCTCAAGCCCGGCTTCGAAGAAGAGTACGAAGGCCGCCCCCCGGTGTTCGACGTGTGTGGAGTGGGCTCGGTGATCGACTCGGTCGAACACGCCGATGGTCGCTTCGACATCACCCTGCGCGGCCTGGCTCGCGCACGCATCCTCGAAGAGCACCCGCCCACCCGCGCCTTCCGCGAAGTGCGCATCGAAGAACTGAGCGACGGCCTCTCGGATGCCGCGGTCACCAGCGCCTGGCAGCGCAAGCTGATCTCGCTCTGGGCCAACCTCGGGCCACACCTACCCGAGTCGGTCCGCGATCTACGCGCGCTCACCCGCGGTGCCGAAGGCGCGGGCGCCTACGCCGACCGCCTAGCCGCCGCCCTCGTCGGCGATCCGGACGCGAGCCAGCGCCTGCTCGCCGAAGTCGATCCCACCGAGCGCCTGCGCTTGCTCACCGAAAAGCTGCAACAGGTGCACGACAGCGTCGCGCCACCCAGCGCCGCGCGCCGCACCGAATTGAACTAGCTCGCTTTCGCTCCGCGCCGCCGAAGGCCACGACGGTTGCGTCGTGGCACGTGACCATCAACCCAAAATCAACCTCAGTGCGCGCGCCCGTATTGGGGCGGGACGACGGGCTTGTGCCCGAGTGCGCGGGCCGCGTTGATGCCAAAGTAGGGGTCGCGCAGGAATTGGCGGGCGAGGAACACGAAGTCGGCTTTGTTTTCGGCGATGATCGCGTTGGCTTGCTGGGCTTCGGTGATCAGTCCCACGGCGGCGACGTGTAGCTTGGTGGCGCGTTTGACGGCTTCGGCGAAGCCGACTTGGTAGCCAGGGCCGGTGGGGATGATGGCTTTGGCGACGTTGCCGCCCGCGCTGCAGTCGATCAGGTCGATGTCTTCACGCTCGAGCAGCTGTGCGAGTTGCACCGTGTCTTCGATCGTCCAACCGCCGGGCACCCAATCCGTGCACGAGAGGCGCACGCCGAACACGCGGTCGCGCGGCCAGAGGGCGCGCAGGGCGCGCACCGTTTCGAGCAGGAAACGCGCGCGATTTTCGAAGCTGCCGCCGTACGCATCCGTGCGCTGGTTGGACAGGGGCGACAGGAAGCTGTGCAGGAGGTAGCCGTGCGCGGCGTGCAGCTCGAGGTAGCGAAAGCCTGCGCTCAGTGCGCGTTGGGCGGCGGCGCAGAATTGCTCGCGGATGCCGGCGATTTCGTCGACCGAGAGTTCGTGCGGCACGCGGTGTTGGTCGTCGAACGGGATAGGGCTCGCGCCCACGACGTCCCAGCCGCCGGCTTCGTCTGCCAGCGGTTTGCCGCCTTCCCAGGGGCGCCCGGTGGCGGCTTTGCGGCCCGCGTGGGCGATTTGAATACCCGCGACCGCGCCATGTTCTTCCAAGAAGCGCACGATGCGCGCGAGCGGTTCGATGTGCGCGTCGTGCCAGATCCCGAGATCGCTCGGAGAGATGCGACCGCGGGCTTCCACCGCGGTCGCCTCGGCGATGACGAGCGATGCGCCGCCGATCGCGCGCGAACCCAGGTGCACCAAGTGCCAGTCGTTTGCGAAGCCGTCTTGCGCGCTGTATTGGCACATCGGTGAAACCGCGATGCGGTTTTTGAAGGTCACGCCGCGGATCGTCAGTGTGTCGAAAAGTTGCGCCATTTGCGCACAGCTTAGGGCCATTGTGCCCCACGCCAAGGGCAATTCGGGGCTTGTCTCTCTTTGTCTACGGAAGTAGAAACCTCGCTACCCCCGATGACCCACGAGCCTGCGCCCTCTGTTACGTCTCGTCGCCAAGTGATCGTCCACACGCTGAGCACGGGTTTCGCGCTCGCGGTCACGCCCATCTCGGCGTCTGCGCTCACGACCGACAGTGACGGTCTCGAGGCCGGCGAGATCGAGATCGCGACCAGCGCGGGCGAGATCCCTGGTTACCGCGCGCGGCCGCTCAAGCCGAAGGGCAAGCTGCCCGTGGTGTTGGTCGTGCACGAGATCTTCGGCGTGCACGAGCACATCAAAGACGTCGTGCGCCGCTTCGCCAAGCAAGGTTACTACGCGATCGCGCCCGAGCTATTCGCCCGTCAAGGTGATGTCTCGAAGCTGACCGACTTCAAAGAGATTCAAAGCAAGGTCGTGTCCAAGGTGCCGGACGCGCAAGTGTTGTCGGATTTGGACGCCGCGGTGGCGTTCGCGAAGAAGGACCCGCACGCGGACACATCGAAGTTGGCGATCACCGGCTTTTGCTGGGGTGGGCGTATCGTTTGGTTGTACGCCGCGCACCAACCGGCGCTCAAAGCCGGCGTGGCCTGGTACGGCCGAATCGTGGGCGACAAAGACGACTTACATCCGCGCTTTCCGGCGGACGTCGCGACGCAACTCAAGGCGCCGGTGTTGGGCCTATACGGCGCCAAAGATCAGGGAATTCCGGTCGATACGGTGCAGCAGCAGGCGCAGGCATTGGCGGCCTCATCGAACGCGGCTTCCAAGGCGTCGAGCATTCACATTTACCCAGAAGCAGGCCACGCCTTCTTCGCCGACTATCGACCGAGCTTTCACCAGGAGTCCGCGGAGGACGGGTGGAAGCGCGCACTCGACTGGTTCAAGACTCATCACGCCAAGTGACTCCGAGTGAAGTGAGCGCTGTATCATGAAGACGAAGCGATTGGGCCGCACCGGCCTCAAGGTGAGCGAGATTTGCCTGGGTACGATGACGTTCGGCAATCAGTGTGATGAAGCCGCGTCTTTCGCGATCATGGACAAAGCGTACGAGGCCGGCGTGTTCTTCTTCGACACGGCGGACGTGTATCCGCTCGGCGCGACGCCCCAGATGCGTGGCAGCACCGAAAGCATCGTCGGCAAGTGGATCCATGAGCGCAAGCTGCGCGACAAGATCGTGCTCGCCAGCAAGTGCCGCGGTCAGATGGGCGAGGGGCCGAATGAGGTCGGTCTGTCCCGCAAGCACATCATTTCCGCTATCGAAGACAGCCTGCGCCGTCTGAAGACAGACTACCTCGACCTATATCAGACGCATCAACCCGATCCGGAAACTCCCATCGAAGAGACACTCGGTGCGCTCGATGATTTGGTGCACCAAGGCAAGGTGCGCTACCTCGGTTCCAGCAACTATCCCGCGCATTTGCTGGGCAAAGCGCTGTGGGCGAGCGACAAGCACGGCTACGCTCGCTACGAGACCAATCAGCCGCGCTACAACATTTTGTACCGCGAGATCGAGAACGAGATCGTGCCGCTGTGCCGAGCCGAGGGGCTCGGGCTGATCGTGTACAACCCGCTCGCGGGCGGCTTTCTGACCGGCCGGTACCAGCCCGGCCAAGAGGTCAGTGCAGGCACGCGTTTCTCGCTCAACCAAGCCGGCAAGTTCTATCAGCAGCGCTACTGGCAGAGCGCCCAGTTCGAAGCCGTCGAGAGCTTGAAACAGTTTTTCGCTCAGCGCGGCCGCTCGCTGACTGAAGTCGCGCTGGCCTGGGTTTTAGCCCAGCCCGGCGTTACCTGCGCAATCTTGGGCGCGAGCCGCGCCGCCCAACTCGAGCAAAGCCTGCCGGGAATCGCCATTGAACTGAGCCCGGAGGAGCTCGCGTTCTGCGATCAGATTTGGTTCGACTTGCCGCGCCTCAAAGATCCCACCGTCGCGTTACGCTGACGACATCCGCCCGCAGGGGCGGGCCGTCTGACTTAACAGAGAAAAGCGTCTCGCTTCGGCGCAATGCAATTGCGTCACGGCGCCCATGCGACCAAGGTCTGGCGGCGCGCGGGGGTCAATCGCCGCGCCATTGGAGAAGCACCAGATGTCCGGACCTAGCCCTACCTTGGGCGCGCAAGGCGCGCGCCAGCTCGCAAATACCACCAAAACGCCGCCGCAATGGATCGGCACGACACCCCGTTGGCTCGTGAGCCTGTTGCCGTGGACGCCGGTCGAAGCCGGCACGTACCGCGTCAATAAGGTCAAAGAGGGCGGGGAAGACAACATCGGGATCGAGTGCAGCCCGAACGATGGCGATGAGCTGCCCAAGGCCTTCGTCGACTACGAAGAGCACCCGCGCGAGTACACCCTCAGCACGGTCACGACGATCCTCGACGTGCAGACGCGCATCTCCGATCTGTACCGCAGCCCGATGGACCAGGTGCGCGAGCAGCTCGCGGTCTTGGTCGACATGGTCAAAGAGCGCCAAGAGCGCGAGCTGATCAACAACCCGAACTACGGCCTGATCAGCCACGTGATTCCGTCGCAGCGCGTGTCGACCCGCCGGGGCCCGCCCACGCCGGACGACCTGGACGAGCTGATCACCAAGGTTTGGAAAGAGCCCGCGTTCTTCCTCGCCCATCCGAAGGCGATTGCCGCATTCGGTCGTGAGTGCACGCGCCGCGGTGTCCCGCCACCAACGACTACCCTGTTCGGCTCGCCGTTCCTCACTTGGCGCGGTCTGCCGCTCATCCCGAGCGACAAGCTGGACGTGTACCAGAACGACCAGGGCCGGAACGTGAGCAACATCCTGCTCATGCGCACGGGCGAGAAGAAGCGCGGCGTGGTCGGTCTATTTCAGCCGGGGATCCCGGGTGAAGTGAGCCCGAGCTTGTCCGTGCGTTGGATGGGCATCAACGATCGCGGCGCTGCTTCTTACTTGGTGTCGCTGTATTGCTCGGCCGCGGTGCTGGCTCACGACGCGATCGCCCTGCTGCAGAACGTGGATATCGACAACTACCATGAGTACAAGTGATCCGCGTGGTGGAGTAACTACGGTCGAGCCGGCAGCGCCGGGCTCGGCCGCAGCCTCCACCTTCGATTTCGCGTCGATGGTCGGAGAAGTCTCCCGCATCGCCAATGAGTTCTTCGCAGCCTTGCCCGGTGGCGCTTCTCCGCCGGGCGAGGTTCCGCCGACGACTCTGGCGACGCCTGGCGTCGGCGCGCAAACGCCGGTCGTGATCGCGCCTCCGGTATCGGGCCCGAGCCCGGTGCCGGGGCCGTTGCCTCCGCCGCGCGTGGGTCCGAGCGCCGCCAATGTTGGCGGCGGTGGTCTTTCGGGCGCGGCCACTCAGCCACCAGTGCCCGGCGCGTTTCACACGCCACCCTTGGCCGCGAGTCCCTTCCCCAAAGAGGCGGACGTGCGCCCCGCGCCCACGCTCATGGCCGAGCTGCTCGGCACGCCCACGCCGCTCGAGCTGATGTTGAGCGCGGATTCGCGCACGCCCAGCGCCACTCCCTACTTCTTGGATCACGCCGGTTTGCCGAACGCGCCCGGTGGCACTCCGCCCGCGCCAGTTCCGCCCGGTTCGCTCCCGTCCGCGCAAACGCCGTCGGCCCAGTCAGGGTCGGTTCATTCTGCGCCTTCGTTTGGCGCGCCCTCCGCGCCTTCGTTTGGCGCGCCCTCCGCGCCTTCGCTTCCGTCCGCGCCGTCCGCGCCTTCGCTTCCGTCCGCGCCGTCCGTTCCTTCGGGATCGGCTCCGTCGGCTCCTGCGGGCTTTCCGTCTCCCGCGCTGCCTTCCGGTTTGCCTCCCCAGCCGGGGTTTGGCGGCGCGCCTTCGGGCTTGCCGTATGCGCCCAGCGCGTTGCCGCCCACGCCCGGGTTTCCGAGCGGCACCGTGCCGCCCGCTCCGGATTTTGGCCGGCTAGTGAACGGCCCGGCGAGCGCAGTGCCGGGTCTCTCCGCTCTGCCCACGCCGGACGGCTTGCCCGTCGCGGTGCCCGAACGTGCCACGCCTGAAGCGCTCGCGCGCCCCGCGCTGTCGAGCGCGATGGTTCCGAACGACGGCTACAGCCCGGAGCTCGTGCCCGATGCCGGCGGCTCCCGCGGCATCTTCGACGCCCACGCCATCAAGCAAGATTTTCCGATCTTGGAAGAGCGCGTGCACGGCAACAAGCGCCTGATCTGGCTCGACAACGCCGCCACCACGCAGAAGCCGCGCGCGGTGATCGAGCGCCTGAGCTACTTCTACGAGCACGAAAACTCCAACATCCACCGCGCCGCCCACACCCTCGCGGCCCGCGCGACGGATGCCTACGAAGGCGCGCGTGAACGCGTGCGGCGCTTCCTGAACGCGTCTTCTGTAAAAGAGATCGTGTTCGCGCGCGGCGCGACCGAAGCCATCAACTTGGTGGCCAAGGCCTGGGGCAACCGCAACATCAAGGCGGGCGACGAGATCGTGCTGACGGTCCTCGAGCACCACGCCAACATCGTGCCTTGGCAGCAATTGGCCTCGGAAAAAGGCGCCAAAATCCGCGTCGCGCCCGTCGACAACAACGGCCAGATCATCCTCGAAGAGTACGAGAAGCTGTTCAGCCCGAAGACGCGCATCGCCTCGTTCACGCAGGTGTCGAACGCGCTCGGCACCATCACGCCCGCGCGTGAAATGGTCGAGATCGCCCATCGCCACGGCGCGCTCGCCCTGGTCGACGGCGCGCAGACGGTCTCGCATCAGCGCGTCGACGTGCAAGCGCTGGACGCCGACTTCTACGTCTTCTCGGGCCACAAGGTGTTCGGCCCGACCGGCATCGGCGCACTGTACGGCAAGGCCGGCATCCTCGAGCACATGCCGCCCTGGCAAGGCGGCGGCAACATGATCGCGGACGTGACGTTCGAAAAGACCGTCTATCAGCCGCCCCCGTTCCGCTTCGAGGCCGGCACCGGCAACATTGCGGACGCGGTGGGCCTGGGCGCTGCCATCGACTACGTGATGGGCATCGGCCTCGAAAATATCGCCCGCTACGAGCACGAGCTCTTGGTCTATGCGACCGAGGGCCTGTGCCAGGTCCCGGGTCTGACGCTGATCGGCACTGCGCCGGACAAAGCCGGCGTTTTGTCCTTCGTTCTAGACGGCAAGCGCACGGAAGACGTGGGCGCCGCCCTGGACAAGGAAGGCATCGCCGTCCGCTCCGGCCACCACTGCGCCCAGCCTATTTTACGGCGCTTTGGCCTAGAGGCCACCGTCCGCGCCTCCCTGGCCCCCTACAACACCAAAGAAGACATCGACGCCCTGGTCGCTGCCGTCACCCGCCTCCAAACCAGATAATTTCAATGATTCCGGGTGGTTGGCTGGGTGGGCCCGGTCACCGCTTGGTCCATTGAAAGAGCGCATTGTCTTTTGCTGCTTGCATCGTTTGCGAAGTCTCTTATAGTGGACTTCGTGATCAAGACGTTGTCGCCCGAGCAAGCACAGGAACTGATTACCAGTGGTGAATGTGACGTCGTGGACGTCCGCGAGCCGCGCGAGTGGTCCCGAGGCCACCTGCCCGGCGCGCGCTTGGTGCCGTTCGACCGCCTGCGCCAGAGCCCGAAGTCGGCTTTGAAGCGAGACAACGTGATCTTCGTGTGCGCGGCCGGCGTGCGCAGCGAAGCTGCCGCCAAAGTCGCGGAAGAGTCCGGCTTTTCCAACGTGTACAACCTGAGCGGCGGCACCCGTAACTGGGTCAGCTCGGGTTACAAGCTCGTCGTCGGCGAGTGAGCGCCTGATGGGTTGGGTAAGCGGGCGCGTCGCGGCGAGCCGCGGCGCGTAGCTCCCGCCGCGGCTGGCGGTTTGGCGTTCCCTGCGAGCCGCGTGAGTGTGACGATGCGTCGGGTATGACCGGACCTGACGAGTTCGCCTCCGCGGAGCGTACGACTCTGCGTGAACTCGCCGTTCTCTTTCTCCGACTCGGAGGAACCGCGTTCGGCGGCCCGGCCGCCCACATCGCGATGATGCACGACGAAGCGGTCCGTCGGCGACGATGGCTGACCGAGGAACGCTTCCTCGACCTGCTCGGGGCAACGAATCTCATCCCCGGACCGAACTCGACGGAGCTGGCGATTCACATCGGTTGGGAGCGTCGGCGCTGGGCTGGGCTCCTCACTGCGGGCCTCTCTTTCATTCTGCCTGCCATGCTGATGACGGGCGGCTGCGCCTGGGTGTACGTGAACTTCGGCGCAGTTCCGAGCGCACTTTGGCTGCTCTACGGAGTGAAGCCCGTGATTCTCGGTGTGGTTGCCCAAGCGATTTGGGGCCTTGCGCCGAGAGCCGCTCGGACGATCGAGTTACGCGCGCTGGCCGCGACGGCGGGTGCGCTTGCACTGAGTGGCGCCAACGAAATCGCAGTGTTGTTCGGATCCGGGATCGTTGCGGTGATCGCAGCCCGCACCAAGCGCGACCGCGAGGGAAGTGCGGGTGGCCGTGTGGGCCAGCTCGCTCCCGTCATTCCAATGGTCGCCGTGGCCACGGGGGCAACCTCCGTCACTCTGCCCGGGCTGTTCTGGGTCTTCTTCAAGACTGGCTCGGTGCTTTTCGGAAGTGGCTACGTGCTGCTCGCGTTTTTGCGCGCCGACTTCGTGCAGCGCCTCGGCTGGCTCACCGAAGCACAGCTCATCGACTCAATCGCGATCGGTCAAGTCACGCCTGGCCCTGTATTCACCACCGCAACATTCATTGGCTACCTGCTAGCGGGGCCCCGTGGCGCGCTAGTTGCAACGGCCGGCATCTTCCTTCCTGCCTTCATCTTCGTAGCGTTGAGCGCGCCGCTGATTCCGCGATTGCGTGCTTCGGCGGCGGCCAGCGCATTCCTCGACGGTGTGAACGCCGCTTCGCTCGCGTTCATGGCGGTGGTGACCATTCAGCTCGGGCGAGCGGCGCTGGTCGACGTGCCAACTGTCGCGCTCGCCCTGGTCGCTTCCGTTCTACTGATTCGCTACAAACCGAACGCGAGCTGGCTCGTCCTTGCCGGCGCCGGCGCGGGGTGGCTACTCCACGCAATCAGACTCGCCCGCTAGCTGGGCGATGCTCGACCACGGTGCGGTTGGCCGTGCCGGTCCAAGCCGTCGTTACGCGCCGATGACGCGATTGGCATAACTCATCACCAAGTACATAGTGAGATTCGCGCTGCCCGGATTGCGATACGAATGCGGCACGTCCGCTTCGAAGAACACTGCGTCGCCCGTGCCGAGTTGATGACGGACTTTGCCGACGGTGAGCTCCAGCGCGCCGCTCGTCACGACTAGGTTTTCCGTCGTGCCGGCGGGATGCGGGTCGGCTTCTTCGATCGAATGGGCGGCGAGGTTGAGTTCGTAGAACTCGACGTTGCGCGGTTCGTCGAAGGGGAAGAGCGCGCGCGAGGTGAAGCTGCCGTCTTGTGACGTGAGCAGCTTGGCGCGATCGCGCAGCACGAGCGCGGTGCTGCTGGCGGCTTGCTCGGTGATCAACGTCGAAAACGAGACGTCGAGTGCGCGCGCAATTTTCCAGACGACGTTGATCGTGGGCGTGCTGTGGCCGAGTTCGATTTGGCCGAGCATGGCGCGGCTCACGCCTGACGCTTTCGCCATGCGCTCCAGTGAAAGCCCACGCTTGACCCGAAGGCGACGCAGGTTTGCGCCGACAATTGGGGTCAGATCAGCCGCGGAGCCCGCGGGAGGAGGCGTGATCTCGCTGGAGGCCAAGCTTGACGAGTAGAATTCGTCTACTATAGAAGACTTAGGCATGGCAAGGCCCTGAATGGTATAAGGCCATAAAAACCATCTGACGAGTAGGGTAATGATTCCCTGCTACGCTCGGCAGCCACAACCGCCTCGGCGGAGGAGATTCGAATGAGCTTGCACATCGGTAGCATCGCCCCGGACTTCACTCAGGAATCCACGGAGGGACCGGTCTCGTTTCATCAGTGGCTCGGTAACAGTTGGGGCATCTTGTTTTCGCACCCCAAGGACTTCACGCCCGTTTGCACCACGGAGCTCGGGCGTGCTTCGAAGCTCAAGGAGGAGTTCGGCAAGCGCGGAGTAAAACTGATCGCCGTGAGCGTCGACGACGTCGCGTCGCATCACAAGTGGGCGGGAGATATCGAGGCGACGCAAGGCACCGCGCTCAATTTCCCGATCTTGGGCGACGCCGACCGCAAGGTCGCCACGCTGTACGACATGATCCATCCCGAAGCGAACGACACGCTCACGGTGCGCTCGGTCTTCATCATCGATCCGAACAAGAAGATCCGCACCATCATCACCTATCCGGCCAGCACCGGGCGCAACTTCTCCGAGATTTTGCGGGTGGTGGATTCGCTGCAGCTCACGGATAGCCACAAGGTGGCAACCCCGGCGGATTGGCAAGACGGCGACGACGTGGTGATCGTCCCGGCCCTGCAGGATCCGAAAGAGCTCGCGGAGCGCTTCCCCAAGGGGTTCAACGCGGTTCGCCCGTACCTGCGCGTCACGCCCCAGCCCAACAAGTGATTCGTCTGTTCTAGTAGCCGAGACCGGAGGGCGCTGGACGAGCGTTAGCCCGTCGCCGCCCTCCGCTACTCGCCAGATACTGAACTAAAAGCCAGCCTCGAGTGGCGCCTACTACTGCTCACGCGAGCAGTGCCCCGAGTACCGTTGTCTTTTATTGAAGACTCATAGGTCGCTGTGATTTCGTTAATAATCCGCTGATTTACGCGCGCCGCCCTCGTTCCGCGCCCGCTCCGGTCGGGTGACTTGCTGCACATCGCGCTTGACGGGTTCCGCTCGCTAAGTATATCAAGCCGATAGTTTAAATACTGTGACGGGTTATTCAGTTTAGTAGACGCGCGTAGCAGCAGTCCCATGGAGTCTCCATGCACATCGGTATCGTCGGCGGTCTGGATCGCAACGAGGGGTTTTACGAAGACCTCGCGCAGCGCGCCGGCCACCACTTCGAGCACCACAACGGCCACCTCGCTGGTCGCGGTGCGGCCTCGCTGGGCACGCTCGTCGAACGCTGCGATGTCGTGATCGTCGTGACGGACGTGAATAGCCACGCGGCCGTCTGGCGTGTGCGCCGTCTCGCGAAACAGCGCGGCAACCGCGTGATCTTGATGAGCCGCTGCGGCCCGTCGAAATTCACCGCGCTGCTCGCCGAGCTCGGCACCGCCGCCCAGCCCTCACCCACGCCTCTCCGAGCCGCTCGCTGAGCCGAGCGAACCGCGACTCATCACTTCGACACACCCAACGAAACACACAGACAGAGGAAACAGAGCATGGCTTTGAACACTAGAATTGGCCCCACGGCGGTCGCTGCCGCACTGGGCCTCGCGGCGCTCGCGGGCGCAGGGTCGGCGCAAGCCGTCACCTGTTCCTCCGTGATCACGGCGAAGAGTCTGACCCACGTGATTTACGGCGCTGGCGGCAGCGCGATCACACCGACGCTGGCCAAAGTCGCCTACGTGCTGAGCAAGGCGAACCCGCCCATCACCGTGTTCTACCAAGACGCGGGCGGCGCACAGGTTGGCTACCAGTCGTTCAAGAACGGCACCGGCGGGACGACCGCGCGCCCGTTCAAATACTGGCTCGCGGAAACCGATGTGACAGGCACCGCGCCGACCTGCACGGCCGATGATCCGGCAGCGGGCCAAGCCATCGACTTCGCGACCACGGGCGGCACCCTGGCGCTGTTCGGCGAAACGCTGGCGGCGGACGCGGGCGTGTTCGTCGGCCCCACCCAAGGCGTGAACGTGGTCGTTCCGAAGGATTCGACGGAGACCTCGATCAGCGCCGAGGCGCTGTACTTCGTGTATGGGTTCGGCCCCGCCGCCGACGTCGCCGGCGCGAGCAACCCGATCCCGTGGACCAAGAAGGACTACATCTACCAACGGGCCAGCACCGCGTTCGTGCAGCAGTTCTTGCGGGGCGCCATCCAGAGCTTGGGTGGCAACGCCACCAACTTCCCAGCGGACTTCGCCAACGCGGCCACCGCGACGACCGTGCACTCCTCCAGCGGCAAGGATGACAACCAGGGCACCATCGACTCGCTGGTCTGGGCGGCGAGCCAAAACCACGCGCAAGACGCGATCGGCTTCACCTCGGGTCCGACCGCAGACAAGAACCGCTCGGTGGCCCACACCTTGGCCTACCAGCACGCGGGACAGACGGCGGGCTACTGGCCCGACTCCACGCCCGAGTCGTTCGACAAGCTCAACATTCGCACCGGCCAGTACTTTCTGTGGGACACGAATCAGTTCTTCACGAAGATCACCGGTTCGAACAGCAAGCCCAAGCTGAGCCAGATCACCAACGCCGACGTGCGCAACTTCATCGGCTACTTCAGCGGCGAGCTCACGCCGCCGGACGACACCGACGTGACGCGCGCCATCGTCGAGACGGGCAGCATTCCGCTGTGCGCGATGCAAGTGCAGCGCGAGAGCGATTTCGAAGGCTTGAGCTGCTACGCGCCTGACGAACCGTGCGGTTGCTACTTCGAGTCGATCGCCACCGGCAACACTTCTTGTGACGCGTGCACGAAGGACTCTGAATGCAGCGGTTCTTCCAAGTGCCACTTCGGATTTTGCGAGGCTTACTGATGAACTCCACGACTTATCGATTCCTCAACCGCCCGCGCGCGACTGCGCTGGTGCTGATTGCCGGCGGCGTGCTCGGCTTGCTCGCCGCATGCTCCTCGGACAACAACGCGGCCCCGAGCGATCCGGTCGTGATCACCGGTGGCGGTGGTAACGGCGGCGGCGACAGCGACGCGGGTGAAAGCTCCGTTGGCGGCGGCTCCACCGCGGGTTCCGGCAACAAAGGCGGGAATGGCGGCACGGCTGGCCGAGACGACGTGAGCGAAGGCGGCGCGGCCGGCGAAGAAGCCGAAGGCGGCGCCGCCGGCGAGCCCAACAATCCCGGTGCGACTTGCCCCACGACGGACTTGGGCTTCCTCAATCAGCCCAGCACGTCGCAGAAGGCGGCGTTCGACAACGTGAAGCGCCTCGGGGCGCACACCACGTTGCCCGTCCTGCCCTGATCCGAGACGGCGGGAGCGATCGCTCGGTCGCTCCCGCGCTTCTATCTCTCCGTTCCCTTCGTCGCCGCGTTCGCTCCTTTTGATTCGCATCCCCTCAACCTCCGACCCCGCCATGTCTTCCAAAAAGCCTGCCTGTCCCAGCTCGCGCCTCGAGCTAAACACGCCCGCTTTTTTCGCCTTGGAATTCGCTAGTGCTCAAGTCCATCCGCTTTCTCTCGCTCACGGCCCTCGCCACGCTCACGTGGTCGCTACCGGTCCTCGCGCAAAACGCGCCACCCCCCGCCGGTTCCGACAACGACGACCTGGAAGTACCCTCGAACCCCACTGTACCGGGGGCAGCGGCGCCAAAGCCGCTGCCCGAAAGCACTCCCGAAGCGAAAACCGCGCCGGCGCCGGAAAAGTCCAGGACGACGACGGCTGCCCAGGATTCTGAGCTTCAACGACAAGTTGCGGAGCTGCGCGCTCGACTAGAAGCCGTGGAGCGCGACCGCGCGGCCAAAGTCGATGCGTCGGAACCCACTCGAGTCGCGCCCAGCACGGATGCGAGCGGTCGATCCCAGGTCGACAAGAACGCGATCTCACGCCCGGTTCCGACGGGTCTGACGATCGGCGGCTTCCTGCAGACTCAATTCGAGTCCAACCAACTGTCGAGCGATCAGCTGCAAGCGGGTGGCTCGCCCCTCAACCAAGATCGTTTCACGTTGCGTCGTGCGCGTCTCCGGCTCGACCACGGCTGGGAGTACGCGAACGCATCGCTCGAGCTCGACGCGAATACCACGCGCGGCATGAGCGTCGGCATCCGGCGCGCCGAGGGTTCGCTGCTGTACCGCGGCAACAACGACCGCGCTCTGCCGCCGCTCGTGATGCTCACCTTGGGCGTCACCGATTTGCCGTTCGGCTTCGAACTGCAAGAGCTTGCGCGCGTACGCCCGTTCATGGAGCGCTCGCTCGGCTCCTCGGCCTTGTTTCCCACGGAAATGGACGTCGGCGTCAAGCTGTCGGGCGCGATCTCGTTCTTGCGGTACGCCTTCGCCATCACCAACGGCGAACCGGTCGATACGCTGAATCGCTATCCTCGCGATCCAAACGCGGCGAAAGACTTTTCTGGTCGTGTAGGTGTGGAAACGCGACCGCTCGAGGCGTTGTCGATCTCGGGCGGAACCTCCTTTTATCAGGGCAAGGGTTTTCATCCGGGCACGGATGCGACCAAGGCATCGTTCACCTGGCTGGACATCAACGAAGACCGCGCGATTCAAGCGGGTGAACTGCAAGCGGTGCCCGGAGCCTCCGCGCAGCCGTCCCTGAACTTCAAACGCTGGGCGTACGGCTTGGATCTGCAGCTGACGTTACGCACCAAGTTCGGGGCCACACGCGTGCTCGCGGAAGGGTTTTTGGCGTCGAATCTCGATCGAGGCTACCTGATCGCCGACCCTTCGTTGGGCCAGAACGACGTGCGCGAAGCAGGCGGCTACGTGGCGCTGTTGCAGGACGTGACCCGCTGGGGCCAGGTCGGCTTCCGCGCCGCCTACTACGACCCGAATTCCGACTTCTTCGACAGCTTGCGCGGGCGACAAGTGCCAACCTCGCTCGCGGTTACCACGCTCTCGCCGATGGTCGCACTGCACTTGGAAGGCAAGGCGCGCTTGTCGGCTCAGTACGACATCGTGCGCGATTCGCTGGCGAAGGATGCTCGCGGCGTGCCCACCGACGCGAAGAACAATCAATTTACCCTACGTTTGCAGGTGGAACTGTGACGCGCGTTTGGGCGCTGCTCACGCTCGCGACGTCGATGTTGCTCGGATGCTCGAGCGAGTCGACGACGGACGGGATTGGTGAGCCGATCC
>Ga0247757_10000221_pt1 | contig 47864 bp, 42 predicted proteins | sample UWRJL126311R4_FD_180929 | JGI IMG/M metagenome (GOLD analysis project Ga0247757, IMG submission 180929) | Plant litter microbial communities from Arlington Agricultural Research Station in Wisconsin, United States - UWRJ-L126-311R-4 | ecosystem: Environmental > Terrestrial > Plant litter >... | reverse complement strand
GCCCCGAGGGCATCCGCTTCAACACGCGCGCGAAGGTCGTCACCCGGCGCTGGCCCGATCCGAGCCACCGCGGCGTGGACCTGGGCTTCCCCGTCTCCCGGTAGCGCCGGCCGGCCGCACGCCGAGCCCCACCTCGATCCCGCCGGGCGGGATCAGGGTGGGGCTCGACGTCCGATCGAGGCCCGTCGATCGACCTAGCCGATCGACTCCAGGTCGACCACGAAGATCAGCGTCGAGTTCGGGGGGATGCTGGGCGGGGAGCCCTTGGCGCCGTAGCCGAGGTCCGGCGGGATGATCAGCTCGCGCCGGCCGCCGACCTTCATGCCCACGAGGCCCTTCTCCCAGCCCGCGATGACGCCGCCGGTGCCGAGGGTGAGCGGGAACACGTTCCCGCCCGCCTTCCAGGAGGTGTCGAAGACCGTGCCGTTCTTGGCGAGCGCGCCGAGGTAGTTCACGGTGAGCGGATCCCCCGTCTTGGCGGCCGGCCCGGTGCCGACGACGAGGTCCTTGACCACCAGCTTCTTGGGTTCGGGGCCGGACAGCGCCTTGACGGTCGGCTTGCCCCGGCTGGCGACGGCCACGACCGCGCCTTCAGGCGTGGTCTTCACGGCGATCTCGGCGGTGGCCGAGGCGACCTTGGCCGTCGCGGTCCCCGTGTCGGAGGCGGAATCGGTCTTCTTGTCGTCGTCTCCGCAGCCGGCGGCCGTGAGCGCGAGGGCCACGGCGGCGAGCGGAACGAGGTTTCTGGTTCTCATGGTGGCGCAGCCTACCGGCGGCGCCTCAACGTTTGCTCAAGGCTTTGCGATGCGGTGGACGGCGTGTGTCTTGAACACGATCCGTCCACGCCGCGACGGGTCGGACGACCCCCGGGAACGACGGAGGGGCGGCTCCGGTGGAGCCGCCCCTCGTTCGTCCTGCGTACTGCGGTGTTGCGGTGCTACCGGAGGGTGCCGTGCTCCAGGGGGGTGACCCCGGCGACCGGCGCCTGCGGCTTCTTCAGCCAGTTGGCCTCGAGGTCCGAGGACGCGACCCAACCGACGGCCTCACCCTGCGCCGCGGAGTCGAACACGTTGGCCCCGGTGAACGGGCAGGGCACGAACGTGCCCTGGTTGGCCGGGACGGTCGGCTCGTTGTCCAGGTCGTTGCCCGAGATGCAGTTGTCGGTGCCGTTGCCGTCGTAGCCGATGCTGCGACCGTTCGGGTTGGCCCCGCCGTTGCCGAACTTGTTGTTGATGACCTTGTTGCCCCGGAGCGTGTACCACTCGACCATGTCCTTGACCTTCGGACCGCTCGGATCGGCCTTGTCGACCGGCTGGTCGTCAACCGAGAGCAGCAGCTGCTGCAGGGCGCCGAAGCCGAGCAGGTAGTTGCCGAAGATCTGGTTGTTCTCGACCGTCGTGGTCTGGCTGCCGAAGAGCAGGATGCCCACGCCGATCGGGTACGGAACGCCGTCCGTGGACGAGCTCTGCACCAGGAACGGGATCTTGCCCTTGCGGTAGTTGAAGTTGTTCAGGAACACCCGGTTGTTGATGATCGTGTTGAACTCCGGCGGGGCGAACTTCTCGCTGCGCAGCGCGTTGGGCACGATGCCCGCGCCGTTGTTGTAGAAGTCCGAGTCCTTGATGGTCACGTACTTCATGTTCGTGCCGGACCAGCCCAGCACGTTGCCCCACGACTTCAGGTTCGACACGATCGTGCGGATCGGCTTCTCCTGCGGCGGCGTCTGCCCGATGTAGAACCCGGCGTCGTTGTTGTACGAGGCCTCCGAGTTCTTCATCGTGCCGCCGATGGTGTTGAACGCGTAGATGCCGTACGTGCCGACGTTCTGGGCCCACAGGTGGTCGAACGTGTAGCCCGTGTTGTTGACGACGAAGAAGCCGTTGCCCTTGAAGTTCCGGGCACCCAGGCCGTTGAGGGTGACCTCGTTGGCGCTGTTGATCGCGACGGCGTTCTGGATCTGCGTGTTGTACGCGTTGCCGCCCTTGACCTTGCTCTTGTACTTCACCTTCTTCGGGATCTTCTTCATGTCGAACATGACCTTCTGCGGGCTCTTCACGTTGCCGACGATCTTGAGGTAGCGCTTGTTCGCACCCGCGACGATGACGCCCTCGCCGTACGTGCCGTCGGCGATCTTGACCGTGTCGCCGGCCTTGGCCGCGTCAACGGCCTTCTGGACGACCGTGTACTTGCAGCCGGCCTTCTTGCTCTTCTTGGTGAGCTTGGGGCAGACCTTGAAGGTCTTGCCCTTGCCGCTCGGCTTGGGCTGGGGCGTTCCGGGCTTGTCCGGCAGCGGATAATCCGCGGCGGACGCCACCGGGGCGGCCACGGCCAGAGCCAGCAGCGCTGCCGTGATGGGGATGGTGCGACGCATGGAGATGCGAGCCTTTCTCTTCTGTTGAACGGACGTTTCGGCGCCGCTTCGCGCCGACCCCTGCTTGACGATCTCGAGCCAACCCTCTTGGCCCGGTGCTTCAGTGCGGTTTCCTCCCGCTGCTCACGGGTCGACGAGGTAGTAGCCCGTCATGCCGCCATCCTGATGGGCGAACACGTGGCAGTGGTACATCCACCGCCCGGGGTTGTCCTCGATCCACCGTGCGGTCACGGTCTCGTTCGGGCCGAACGTCGGGTTGTCGGTGAAGACCCCGGCGTCGTTCTTCCAGCGGTGCCCGTGGATGTGGAAGTCGTGGAAGTCGTTGTTCATCCCGATCGCGTGCATCGCGACGTCCTGGCCGACCTTGGCCCGGATCGTCGGCGTGTTGCCCGCGAACGCCCGCCCGTTGATGCACTGGAAGCCGCGCTGCAGCCCGGTGATCGGCGGGTCGAAGCTGTGGAAGAACAGGACCGTCTCGTTGTCCGGCGCCGGAGCGCCCTTAGGACGGATCACAAGGGATCCGAACAGCCCCCGGAACGTGTTGAGCGTGTGGTTCGGCCCGTGGTCGTGGTAGGGCCACACGCCGACGCTGTCCGGCCGGGCCTCCCAGCGGTACGTGAACTCCTCGCCGGGGCCGATGAAGCCACCGATCCGAGTGTACTTCCCGAGGTACACGCCGTCGTAGTCGGGCGTGTAGCGCACCCCGTGCGGGTGCATCGTCACGGCCTGGTTGAGGTCGATGAGCTCGTTGCGGAAGTGGCAGACGATGACGTCGCCGACCTCGGCGTGGAGCGTCGGCCCGGGGATGCTCGGCGGGCCGACCGGGGACGCGAAGCCGTCGGTCATCTGCTGGTAGCAGACGGCCTTGAACTGGGTCTTGCCCGGGATCGGCACGTCGTGCCAGGCGTCGCGCTTGGTCGGCACGATGTTCCACTTCACCGTGCGGGCGCGGATCCAGTACTCGACGATCCTGCCGCCCGGGTCGGGCACCGGCTTGCCGAACGTGAGCTGGTCGACGGGATCGACGACGGCGCCGGTCGCGGCGGCGCGCGCGCCCGACCGCGACGTCACGAAGCGCGGGCGCTCCACGCGCGCGGCGGCCGCGTCCGCCTTGGCGGCGTCGCCGGCCTTCTCGAGCGAGACGTTCTCGTTGCCGATCGTGCAGTAGAACGCCGCGGCGCCCCCGGCAGCGGTGGCGAGGAAGTTGCGGCGGCTGGACCTGGAATCGAACGGATCGGGCATAGGCGAAGGGCGACGGTTCCGGAGCCGTCAGCGTAGGAGTCCGGAGAGTGGATGGGCGCCCAATGGGTCACCGCTGCACCACATCCTGACGCATCCGAGGCAGCCGTGTGCCAATTCCCATCCCGTCACAAAAAACGGGGCACGGCTGACCCGTTTGTTCGCCGGGCGGGTGTGTCCCGGCACGAACCCGAGCGCTCAGGCGGACGGCACGTCCGGCGCCCAGACGTCGCCGGAGCGCAGCAGCGTGATCGCGTGGCGGCGACCGCCCTCGACGATCTCGAAGACCGCGCGGTCCTCGTCGGTCCCGGGACGGTCGTCGACCAGCACGAGCACGGGATCGAGGCCGGCCAGCGCGGGATGCTGGCGGACGAAGGCCTCGCGGGCGGCCGCCTCCAGCACCGCCCGATCCCAGCCGTGGTCCGCGGCCACGGCGTCGGCCAGGGCGTGGTCGGCGGCCTGTACCCGCGCGAGGAGCTCCGCATCGGTGCGAGCGCGGTGGCGCCGGTTCCACACGTCGCCGGCGATCGCGAGCACGATCACCAGCACGAGCAGGACGACGATGACGACGATCAACCAGGTGGGCACGGGATGGAGGCTACGGGAGGCCGGGGTCCGGGGTCTGGCGCGCCCTCGCTCAGGCGGACAGCAGCTCGCGCGACTTCAGGTGGACGCCGACCTTGCGCTTGACGCGCTGCAGGGCGTTGTCGACCGTCTTGCTGTCGCAGTCCAGGCGCTCGCCGACCTGCTCGTAGCTGTAGCCGTCGAGGTAGAGGGCGAGCACGCGCGACTCCAGCTCCGACAGCGCCGAGGACAGGCAGGCGACCAGCGACTGCAGCTCCTCGGTGGAGATGACCTGGTTGACCGGGTTGTGCACCAGCGGCCCGGGGATGATCTCCTCGAGCGTCGGCTCCCCGTCCATCGCGCTGGCCGGCGTGGCCGAGAACGACACGTACTGGTTGAGCGGCGTGTGCTTGTTGCGCGTGGCCGTCTTCACCGCGGTGATGATCTGCCGGGTGATGCACAGCTCCGCGAAGTTGCGGAAGCTCGACTCGCGGTCGGTGCGGTAGTCGCGCACCGCCTTGTAGAGCCCGATCAGGCCCTCCTGGATGAGGTCGTCGCTGTCGCCCCCGGCCAGGAAGTACGACGAGGCCTTCAGGCGGACGAAGCCGTAGTACCGGCGGACGATGCGGTCGTAGGCGGTGGGGTCGCCCTGCTTGGCAAGGGCGATGAGATAGCCATCATCGACCTGTACCTGACCATGAGATTGGGTGGAGATCCGAGCCACGAGCTGATCCTTTCTGCCGCAAACCGGCAGGTGAAGATGCTCAGTGGCGCACTCCTCCCCTGGCGCCAACTGCGTATGAAGATAACCCCTGAATCCGAAGTGTCTGAACCTCGACTTCAGGGTGATGTAGGCCCAACCTCCCACAGTTATGAAGCCCTGTCAAGGATGGGTCCTGCCGCTGCAACGTGGCCTGCACGCGGGCGGGAAGCGGCCTTGCGGGTCCTGGGCGCAACTTCTGGCGCGGCCAGGTGAGAATCCCGCCGCCGACAACCCTCAACCCTCTAGTCGAGGGTGAGTGCTTGGCAGACGTTCTCCACATTCCTCCCGAGGGGTGGGAGGAATGTGGAGAACGTCGCCGACCTCAGCCGTTGCGGTGCTGGACCCCAGCCCGCTGACGCAGGATCCCGTAGAGCAGCGCGGACGCCGCGGCGCTCACGTTGAGCGAGTCGATGCGGCCCAGCAGCGGGAGCGAGACGAGCTGGTCGCACGAGGCGGCCACGCGGTCGCGCAGCCCGCTCCCCTCCGCCCCCATCACGAGCACGACGCCGCCCGCGTAGTCCGGTGCGTCGTACGGCACGGAGCCCGCGCCGGCCGCGGCGCCGTAGCACCAGCACCCGGCGTCCTTGGCCTGCCCGAGGAAGTCGGCGAGGTTGCGCACCCGGGCGATCGGCAGGTGCTCGACCGCCCCCGCGCTGGCCTTGCAGACCGCCGGGGTCACGTCGGCCGCACGTCGCTCGGGGATGACGACGCCGGTCGCGCCGACGCACTCGGCGGTCCGGCAGATCGCCCCGAGGTTCTGCGGATCCTGCAGCTCGTCGAGCGCCACGATCAGCGGCGCCTCGCGCGCCAGCAGCTCCGCGGCGCCGGCGTACGGGTACGGCCCGACCCGGGCGCAGATGCCCTGATGGCCGGTGCTGCCGCACCGGGCCTCGAGCTCCTCGGACCGGGCGAGCTCCACCGGCGCGTGGTTGCCGCCCACGGGAGAGAGCCAGGGCTCGTGGGAGGCCGGCTCGGTCGCCCACACGTGGTCGACCGTGCGACGGCCCCGCAGGGCCTCGCGCACGGCGTTGCGGCCGTAGATGATCGTCGCGCCGCCCGGCAGCGGCTCCGGGGCGGCGCCGGAACCGCCGCTCGCACCCGTGGACGGCCGGCCGCGGCGCGGCGGGCCGCCCTCGCGCCGGGCCCCTCCCCCACTCCCGCTCCCGCCGCGGCGGGAGCGCTCCGGGCGCGGGCTCACGCGTCCGCGCGGACGAGCTCGGCGCCGCCGGCGCCGTCCCGTACGGTCCAGCCCAGCGCCGTCAGCTCGTCGCGGAGCCGGTCGGCCTCGGCGAAGTCCTTCGCGGCCCGGGCGGCGTCGCGCGCGGCCAGCAGGGCGCGTGCGGCCTCCAGGTCCGCGTCGTCGGCCACGACCTCGGCGTCCAGCAGGTTGTCCAGGCCCAGCACCGCGAGCATCTCGCGCAGGTCGGCGTCGCCCACCCCGCTGCCGCGGCGGTTGGCCTCGCGGACCCAGTCCGCCAGCACGGCCAGCGCCATCGGGGTGTTGTAGTCGTCGGCCAGCGCGGCGAAGAACCGCTCCTTCAGCTCGGCCATGTCCTCGGGCGACGGCGCCCCCGCGTCCAGCCGGCGCACGGCCTCGCGGATGCGCCGCACGCGACCGGCCGCGTCGGCGAGGGTGTCGTCGGTGAAGGAGAGCGGGCCGCGGTAGTGGCCGGAGCTGAACAGCACGAGCAGCGCGTCACGGCCCACCTCGGCGACGACCTCGTGCAGGAGGCGGACGTTACCGACCGACTTGGCCATCTTCTCGCCGCCGAACTGGAGCATCCCGTTGTGCATCCAGATCCGGGCCAGCTCCTGGCCGCGGGCGGCGCGCGTCTGGGCCGCCTCGTTCTCGTGGTGGGGGAAGACGAGGTCGCTGCCGCCGCCGTGGATGTCGAAGTCGACGCCCAGCAGGTCCTCGGCCATCGCCGAGCACTCGATGTGCCAGCCCGGCCGGCCGCGGCCCCACGGGGTGTCCCACGCCGTGTCCTCCCCCTCCTTGTGCGCCTTCCACAGCGCGAAGTCGAGCGGGTCCTCCTTGAGGACGCGGTCCGGCGGGTCGAGGTCGTCCTCGCCCTGGTCGACGTCGTCGAGCGACCGGTGCGACAGCTCGCCGTAGCCGGGGTCGGCGCGCACGCGGAAGTACACGTCACCCTCGACGGCGTAGGCGGCGTCCTTGTCGATCAGGGTCTGGATGAGCTCGACGATCGGCCCGATCGTGCCGCTGGCGAGCGGCTCGTGGTCGGGGCGGCCGAGCTCCAGCAGGTCGGTGTCGGCCAGGTAGGCCGCGGTCATCTCGTCCGCGAGCTGGGCGCTGGGCACCCCGAGCGGGCGGGCGGCGTCGTAGATCTTGTCGTTGACGTCGGTGACGTTGGCCACGAAGGTCACGTCGTAGCCCTCGTGCTCGAGGAACCGCTTCAGCAGCGAGTAGACGACGAACGGTCGCGCGTTGCCGACGTGGATCCGGTTGTACACCGTGGGGCCGCACGCGTAGATGCCGACCCGCCCGGGATCACGGGGTCGCAGGGGGACGACCTCCCCGGATCGGGTGTCGTGAAGCCGGATCTCGCGCACGGGGGCACCATATTCGATGGCCTGGGCTCGCGGGCACGCAGATCCGCGACCGGGGTAGGCTGGCGGACGATGCCCGACGACGCCGATCCCGCCACCGCGCCCGCCGGCGCGGACGACCTCGCGCCCCGGCCGCTCTCGCCGTTCGAGCGCCTCGTCGCCCAGCTCGGCCGGGCGTTCGCGGGCCGGATTCCCGAGGCCGACCTGGACGAGCGCGACCCCGACTACATCCGCGACCTCCTCCCCACGCTGTGGCTGATCTCCAGCCTGTGGTTCCGCGGCGAGGTGCGTGGCCTGGAGCACATCCCCGCCGACGGGCCCGTCCTGCTCGTCGGCAACCACTCCGGCGGCAACCTCACGCCCGACACCGGGGTGTTCACCGTCGCCTTCTCGTCCTACTTCGGCGTCGAGCGCCGCTTCCACCAGCTCGCCCACAACCTCGTCCTGTCGGCGCCCGGCCTGGGCTTCCTGCGCCGCATGGGCACCGTCGCCGCCTCGCACGAGAACGCGCGGCGGGCCCTGGAGGGCGGCGCGGCCGTACTCGTCTACCCGGGCGGCGACTACGAGGTCCACCGGCCCTCGTGGGAGACCGACCGCATCGACTTCGACCGGCGCACCGGCTTCCTGCGCCTGGCCCTGTCCCTCGGCGTCCCGCTCGTGCCGGTGGTGTCGGTCGGCGGGCAGGAGACGTCGGTCTTCCTCTCCCGGGGCGAGGGCCTGTCGCGGGCGCTGGGCCTCGACCGCTTCCTGCGCCTGAAGGTGCTGCCGGTATCGATCTCGATCCCCTGGGTGATCAACGTCGGCGACGTCCTGCCCCGCATCCCCCTGCCGGCCAAGATCACCATCGAGGTGCTCGAGGCGCTGGACCTGGAGGCGCAGTTCGGCCCCGATCCGGACCTGGACGTCGTCTACGACCACGTCGTGGGGCTCATGCAGGCCACCCTCGACCGGCTGCAGGCCGAGCGGCGCCTGCCCCTGCTCGGATGAGGATCCACGAGAGCATCGACGTCGGCGCGCCCGCCGCGGCGGTGTGGGACGTCATCACGGACCCGGTGCAGCTCCTCTACGTGCTGCACAACTCGACGCTGTGGGAGCCGGTGGACGATCCCCGCGGCGGGATCGGCGCGCGGTACCGCACGCGGATGCGGGTCGGCTCCGCCGAGGTCGGCGGCCTGGTCGAGGTCGTGGAGTGGGATCCCGGGCGGGACCTGGCGTGGACGTCGGTCACCGGCGTGGACCAGCGCGGGCGTTGGCGGCTGCGCGAGCGCGTCCCCGGTCGCACGCACGTGGAGCTGCGCTTCGCCGGCGGCGTGGCCGGCGCGGGCCTGGGCGGCTGGCTGGCCGAGCAGGTCGCCGCGCGCTACATCGCCGACAACACGCGCCGATCCGTCGTCCTCCTCAAGCAGTACGTCGAGCTGACGGAGCGGCGCAAGGCCGCCGAGGCGCGCCGCGCCCGCGCGGGCTAAGGCGCGCCCGCCTCCCCCGCCGAGGGGCGCTTCAGCAGCGCGTGACGTGCCCGAGCTTCAGCACCTGGAACGCGTCCCAGGGGATCGCGCCGGCGCCGCCGTGGAGCTGGTCCAGCACGCGGCTCCACCCCGGCGACGTCGTCCCCGAGACGTACAGGGCCGAGCCCTGGTCGGCGAAGATCAGGCCGTACCGCTTCAGCGCCCGGACGACGGCCAGCGCGGCCCCGCTGTAACGCGACTCCGGGAACGAGGCCTTCAGCCGCAGGCGCGCCCCGTAGGGCAGCGCGTCGGGGCGCTCGGATGGCCCGCAGTGGCGGGCCGGCGCCGTGTAGCCCTTGCGGGCGGTGGGCAGCGTCACTCGCAGCGCGTGGTGGATGCCCGCGCCGGAGGCCTCCTCGTAGCGCAGCAGGCCGGGGAAGATGGGCAGGCCGGCCGCGTCGGCCGACGTCCAGCCGGCGGGCCGCGGCGTCGGCTTGCGCAGGTCGAACCGGGCCACGCTGCTCGCCTTCCAGGCCGTCACCTTCCCGCCCGACGTCACCCGTTGGGCGTGGTACAGCTCGGTGAGGATGCACCGGCCGCGCTCGATCACCAGCACGTGACGGTCGCCCTCGCGGGGGTTCGGACGCTTGGGCGTGCCGCCCTCGATCGGGGCCCTCGGCGGGATCGGCACCGAGCCCCGGTCGCTCTCGTCGCGGTAGTCCTCGCCGTCGACCCCGAAGCGGATCGGCACGCGCCGCTGCCCCTGCTTGACGGTGACGAACGGGATCCCGTAGCCCTCGCTCGCCCGGGTGCCCAGGTCGAGATGGACGTTCGCGCCCTTGGCCTGGGCCGCAAGGTAGGTGGCGGAGTGAGGATCGACGGGGTCGCCCGCGACGTCGCGGTTCCACGGATCGCTCGCGGGGAACACGGGGCAGCCGCCGATCGTCGGGCCGCTCGCGGTGGGAGCGGCGGGCGTCGCGCCGGGCAACGCGAGCGCGCCCGCGAGGGCGACCGCGGCCAGCAGGGCGGGGACGGGCCGTCGAAGCATCCCCCAACCGTAGGGAAACCGGACCTTCCGGGCGACATCTGCGCCGTGAGGGTCATCTTCTGCCGCCCATGGCGGCATAAGGTGACCTTCGGCGATCGGGGGGGGCCACCGGGAGCCCTGGCCCGCGCCGCTCAGATCTCCAGGCGGACGTCCTCGAGGTCCAGGTCGTGCTCGATGCGATGCATGGTGTCGTCGTCGATCTCGCCCGCGTCACGCAGCCGCACGATCTCCATCCGCTCCGCGTCGAGGACCTCCTTGCGCAGGCGCTGGAAGGCCAGGGACCCCTCCTCGATCTCGCCGTCGTCCTCCCGGTCGAGCTGGGCGTCGAACCGGCGGACCCGGAACTCGTACAGCGACCGCATCCGGCGGGCCGTCTCCGGCCGCACCCAGTCCTCGTCGATCAGCTCGTCGATGCGGGCGATGGCGATCTCCGCCGCGCGCCGGCGCGCCTTGGCCTCCTGCCGGGCGATCTTGTCGCCGTCGCCGACGCCGGCCCAGCGGATCAGGCGGGGCAGCGCCAGGCCCTGCCCCAGCAGCGTGACGAGGATGACCGCGTAGACCAGGAAGATCACGAGGTCGCGCTCGGGGAACGCACCGCCGCCGTCCACGGTCAGCGGGATGGCCAGGGCGGCGGCCAGCGACAGCGCGCCCCGCATGCCCGTCCAGCCGATCAGCACCACGCTGCGCGTCCGGTCGGGGTGGGCGCGGTTCCACCCGCCGTGCTCGTCCCGGCGCGGCGCCCACATCGCCGGGAACACCCACAGGAAGCGCACGACGATCACGGTCAGCGCGACGAGCACGCCGTCCCGCAGCAGCGTGGTCGCCGCGACCGAGGAGATGTTGTCGATCACCCCCGGCAGCTGCAGGCCGACGAGCACGAACAGGAACGAGTTGAGGAGGAAGACCACGGTCTCCCACACCGCGAACGACTGCAGGCGGGTCTCCGCGTCGGTGATGTGCGGGGCGAACCAGCCGAGGTAGATGCCGGCGGTGACCGCGGCGAGCACCGCGGAGACGTCCAGCGCCTCGGCGGGCAGGTAGGCCAGGTACGGCGTCATCAGCGTGATGACGATCTCGGTCGGCGCGTCGCGGATCCACGTGCGCACGTACCGGATGACCACGCCGGCCACGAGGCCGACCGCGACCCCCGCCGCCGCCTCCAGCACGAACGCTCCGGCGGCGTCCAGGAGCGAGAACGTGCCGGTGACCACCGCCGCCACCGCGAACTTGTAGGCGATGAGCGCGGTGGCGTCGTTGACCAGCGACTCGCCCTCGACGATCGTCACGTAGCGGCGCGAGGCACCCAGCCGGCCGGCGATCGCGGTGGCCGAGACGGCGTCGGTGGGCGAGACGATCGCGCCGAGCGTGAAGGCCACGGGCCACGACAGGCCGATCACCTCGTGGGCGACGACCCCCACCGCCGCGGTGGTGAACAGCACCAGGCCGATCGCCAGCAGGCCGATCGGCCGCAGGTTGTCCTTCATCTCGTGGACGTTGGAGAAGAACGCGGCCGCGTAGAGCAGCGGCGGCAGCACGCCGACGATGATCACGTCGGGATCGATCTGCACGTCCGGCGTGGCCGGAAGGAAGCCCAGGCCCACGCTGCCCGCGACGAGGACGATCGGGTACGGGATCCGCGTGCGGTAGGCCAGGATCAGCAGCAGCCCCACCGCGACAAGCACACCGAACAGGAGGACGGGGGTGTGCATCCCGCCCGCCCTACTCGCCGGTCACGGTGGCGACGGCCAGCGCGGCGGCGCCCTCCATCCGCCCCACGAACCCGATGCCCTCGCCGGTGGTCGCCTTGACGTTCACGTCGCCCGGGTCCACGCCGAGCCCGGCGGCCAGCGCGGCCTGGATCGCCTCCCGGTGGGGGCCGACCTTCGGCCGTTCCATGACGATCGTGGTGTCGACGTGGACGGCGCGCAGCCCGCGCTCGGCGAGCATCGCGACGACGGCCGCGAGCAGCTGGAGCGAGTCGGCGCCCTTCCACCGCTCGTCGGTGTCGGGGAAGTGCTGGCCGATGTCCCCCAGGCCGGCGGCGCCGAGCAGGGCGTCGATCACGGCGTGGGTGAGCACGTCGGCGTCGGAGTGGCCGTCGAGGCCCAGCTCGGCGGGGATCGTCACGCCGCCGAGGATCAACGGGCGCCCGGCCACGAGCCGGTGCGAGTCCCAGCCGATGCCCGTGCGGGGGCCCGCCCAGCGGCTCATCCGAGCGGCTCCAGCCGGCGCTCGCGCCGCTCGAAGACGGCCAGCTCGGTGACGCCCACGTCGCTCAGGTATTCCAGCGCCTGGTCGTAGCCGTAGCCGAGGTGCTCGGGCAGGTGCGCGTCGCTGGAGAGCGCGACGGGGTTGCCCGCCTCCAGGCACATCTCCAGGAAGGGGCGCGACGGGTACAGCTCCCCGACCGGCTTGCGCAGGCCGGCGGTCGACAGCTCGATGGCGATGCCGGACTCGGCGATCCCCTCCATGGCCAGGTCGTAGAAGCGGCGCAGGTCGCCCTCGGGGAAGGGCCGGCGGCCGCCCCAATGCTTGACGAGGTCGGGGTGGGCCAGGACGTCGTACAGGCCGGTGCGGGCCAGCTCCCCGAGCCACGTGAAGTACGTGGTCCACACCTTCTCCGGGTCGGCGCCCGCGCCCCAGATGTCGTAGTCGGGATGGTCCAGCGCGGTGTCGCCGTCGCCCACGAAGTGGATGGAGCCGACGACGTAGTCCCAGTCGCGGGCCTCCAGGAAGGACGCGATCCGGTCCTCCCGGCCGGGGATGAAGTCGGCCTCGATGCCCAGCTTGAGGTCGGTCTCCTCGCGCACGAAGCCGCAGTAGGCGTCGACGTCGTCGACCGCGTTCTGCTGCCACAGCGGGTGGTCCCAGATCCGCAGCGCGTCGGTGAAGCGGTAGATGTGCTCGCTGACGCCCAGCTCCGCGATGCCGCGCTCGGTGGCGGCCTCCCGGAAGACCTCGGCGTTCTCGGAGGTGAAGTACCGCGACGGGGTGGTGTCGGGGCTGTCCGGGCGCAGGTGGACGTGGTAGTCGGTCAGCATCGCGCGGGATTCTGTCAGGACGGTCAGCGAGGGACGGCGGCCAGCACGTCGCCCAGCACGCGCAGGGTGCCGATGTGTCCCGTGCCCGGCAGGCGGATCAGCGTCGCGTCGGCCAGCTCGGCCTGCAGGTGCTCGGCCAGGCGCATGGGGACGAGCTGGTCGACCTCGCCATGCCACGCGGTCACGGGTGCCCGCACGGCGCGCGGATCGAAGTCCCACAGGTCGTAGCAGCGGCCGTAGTCCTCGACCATCGCGTCGGTCCCCTGGCGCAGCGACTCCAGCAGCGTCTCGGCCACCTCGCGCGACTTCTCGGGGTCGAACCACGCGGCGTCGGCCGGCGCGGTCGACAGCAGCGAGCCGGTGACGAGCGAGGGACGCCGGCGCAGCAGCGTGCGGGTCCCCCGCCACAGCAGCCGGGCCACCGCGGGCTTGCGCTGGGCCAGCCGCCCGAGCAGGCGCTCGGAGGCCACGACGCCCCGGTCGGCGTCCGGCGTGGACGGATCCCCGGCCGAGCTCATGAGCAGGACGGCGGTGACGCGGTCCGGGAAGGAGGCGGCGGTGGCCAGCGCGTACGGGCCGCCGGCGGAGAAGCCGCTGACCGCGAAGCGCTCGACGCCGAGATGGTCGGCCAGCGCGACGGCGTCGGCCGCGCAGTCGACCAGCCCGCGGCCGGGCGCGGGGCTCGAGTGCCCGATCCCCGGCCGGTCGGGGGCGACGACCCGCACCCCGCTGGCCGCGAGCGCGTCGGCCGCCGGCAGCAGCTCCAGCCGCGAGCCGGGCACGCCGTGAAAGTGGATGAGCAGCGGGCCGTCCGCCGGCCCCCACGCGTGGAGGCTCATCGTCCGGCCGTCCGGGAGCGTGACGCGCTCCACGGGCTACCGCCGGCCCAGCAGCAGCGCCGCCAGGTCCAGGTCGACGGGCGTGGTGACCTTCAGGTTCTCGGCCGGAGCGGGCACGACGACGACCGTACCGCCTGCGCGCTCCACGAGCGAGGCGTCGTCGGTCGCCGCGGCGAGCACCGCGTCGTCCTGGGCGAGCACGGCCTCCAGCGCGGCGCGGCGGAAGACCTGCGGGGTCTGCACCGCCCACAGCGCGGAGCGGTCCAGCGTGTCGGTCACGCGCAGGCCCTCGCCGGCCCGCTTGATCGTGTCGGTGACCGGGGCGGCGGCCACGGCGGCGTCGACGCCGTCGACGGCCACGGCGGCCAGGCAGGCGGCGATCAGCTCCGGCGTGACCAGCGGACGCGCGGCGTCGTGCACGAGCACCGGATCGCCGATCGAGGCGGCCAGCGCGTGGCGGACCGAATGGGAGCGCTCACGGCCCCCGGTGACGCCGACCACCCCGGCGGGCGTCTCGACGCCCTCGGGGAGCGCGACGACGATCTCGTCGATCTCCGGCGCGGCCCGCAGCGCGGCGAGCGACCAGTCCAGCAGCGACCGGCCGTCGACGGTGACGAGCGCCTTGGGTCCCTGCGACCCAAGGCGCTCCCCCCGTCCGGCGGCCACGAGGAGCGCGACCGCCACGCGGCTACTTGGTGCCGGCGAGCTGGCGGCCGGCCGACTCCGACAGGAGGTTGTCGAGGTAGGCCTCGGACTCCTCCTCGCTCACCTCGAGCGCGTACATCAGCTCGGAGGCGAGGATCTTCTTGGCGCGGGTGAACATCTGCTTCTCACCCGTCGACAGGCCCTTGTCGTGCTCGCGGATCGCGAGGTTGCGCACGACCTCGGCGAGCTCGTAGATGTCGCCCGTCTTGATCTTGTCCCGGTTGTGCTTGAACCGGCGGTTCCAGTTCTTGGGCATCTCCGACACGTCGTCGTTGAGGACGGCGAGGACCTTCTTCACCGTCTCCTCGTCGATGACCCGACGCAGACCGGTGCGGGCGGCGTTCTCGCACGGCACCATCACGGTCATGTCGTTGTGCGTGATGTTGATCGTCAGGTACTCGCGCTCGACGCCCAGCATCGTGCGCATCTCCTTCTTGAGGACCTTTCCGGCACCGTGGTGGGGGGATACGACCTGATCGTCCACCTCGAAGTCGATGTGCTCGACCGTGAGGGTGATCTCGAAGTCCTCTTCAAGCTGCTCTTCGGTTGCGTCCGGAATGGTGTCCTCCTTCGTCGGGGACCGAGCCTGGCGTGGCGCGGCCTCCTGGTTTGGTGCTTCGGGTCCTACGTCTGCAGGTAGCGATCCACGAGGTTGATCTCCTGCAACCGGCGCAGGCCCTCGCGAATCTCCTTCGCCCGCATCTCGCCCACGCCCTCGACCCCTTCGAGGTCGGTGTCGGCGGCGGCGAGCAGGTCGTCCATGCCGCCGAACTCGGCGACGATGTGCTGGACGACGATCTTGGGGAGGCGCGGGATGCGCCCCAGAATCCGGAACCCGCGGGGGGACACCGGATAGTCAAGGGTGTTGAGCTTGCGGTCGTACCCGAGGACCTCGGCGAGGCGGCCGAAGTCGAGCAGGTCCTGGTGGGGCAGGCGCCCGATCTGGTCGAGCGCGGCCGCGAAGGCGTCGTCGGCGTTCTCCACCAGGTAGTCGTGGACGAGCGCGGCCTTGTCGGCGGCGACGCCGACCATCGTCTCCTCCAGCTGCATCTCGATCAGCCGGCCCTCGGTGCCGAGCTCGACGATGTAGCGCTCGATCTCCACGGCCATGCGCGTCACCAGCTCGGCGCGCTGCAGGACCGTGAGCACGTCATGGAGCGTGGCGCCGCCCTCGAACTCCAGGGCGGTGAGGCGGGTGGAGACCTGGTCCAGGCGGGTGCGGTACTTGTCGAGCGTCGCCAGGGCCTGGTTGGCCTTGGCCAGCACGACCGGGATGTCCTCGAGCACGTACTTGGCGCCGTCGACGTAGAGCGAGACGACCTCGCGCCGCTGCGACACGGCGACCACGAGGGCGTCGGTCTGCTTGCTGACGCGCTCGGCGGTGCGGTGGCGGGTGCCCGTCTCCAGCGACAGGATCGTGGGATCCGGCGTCAGCTGGACGTTGGCCATGACGATCTTCGTCGCGTTGGCGCTGCAGACGATCGCACCGTCCATCTTGGCCACCTGGTAGAGCATGGCCGGCGTGTAGTCGATGTCGAGCTTGATCCCGCCCGAGAACATGAAGCTCAGGTCGTCGGGCTCGCCGATGACGACCATCCCGCCGGTGCGCGCGTGGACGATCGAGTCGATGCCCTCCCGCAGCGCCGAGCCCGGCGCGACCATCTCCAGGGCCTTGACCAGACGGGGCTCCTGACGGCTGTCGGAGTCGAACAGCTCATCGCCAGATCTCGCAGCCACAAAGGACATTCTAGCAGCGTCTTTGGTTTTCCTTTAGCTCGTGCACTCCGGCGACCGCCCGCTCGCCACGCGGGAAGACGCCGTCGTGTCGGACGGCGGTTCAGGCGGCGCGCGCGTCGCGGCCGGCCCGGGCCGGCGCGGTGCCCAGCGCGGCCTTCAGCGCGGCCCGCAGCGTGGGGTGCTCGGCGGGCTCGATCACCCGCGTGAGGCCGAACTTGGCGGCCTCCTCCCGGCGACGGTCCGGATGGCCGACGCTGCGCAGCTCCCCGGTCAGCCCGACCTCGCCGAAGACGGCCAGCGGCGGCGCCTCGACGCCCTCCGGGCCGCCCAGGACGACCCCGCGCGAGGCGGACGCGACGGCCAGCGCGACGGCCAGATCGGCCCCCGGCTCGTCGATCCGCACGCCGCCCACCACGTTGACGAAGACGTCGGCGGTGCCGACCCCCACCCCCGCGTGACGCGCCAGGACGGCGAGGACCAGGGCCAGGCGGTTGCGGTCGATCCCGTTGCCCACGCGGCGCGGCGGCACGAGCTCGCTCGGCGAGACCAGCGCCTGCACCTCGACGAGCAGCGGCCGCGAGCCCTCCATCGAGGCCAGGACGACGCTGCCGGGGGCGCGCGTGGCCTCCCCCACGAAGCGGGCGGAGGCGTCCAGCACCTCGACCAGGCCGCCCTCGCGCATCTCGAAGACCCCGACCTCGTTGGTCGACCCGAAGCGGTTCTTGAGCGCGCGGATCGTGCGGTAGGTGCGCTCGCGCTCGCCCTCGAACTGCAGGACGCAGTCGACCAGGTGCTCCAGCACGCGGGGCCCGGCCAGCGAGCCCTCCTTCGTCACGTGCCCGACGAGGATCACCGCGATCCCCATCCGCTTGGCCACGCCCATGATCCGGCTGGCCACCTCGCGGACCTGGCCCACCGAGCCCGGCGCCCCGGTCAGCTCCGCGGCGTACAGCGTCTGCACCGAGTCGATCACGCAGACGTCGGGCCGCTCGGCCTCCATCGTCGCCAGGACGGCGTCCAGGTCGGTCTCGGCCAGCATCGGGACGTCGAGGGCGCCGCTGCCCAGCCGCTCGGCCCGCAGACGAACCTGGGCGGCGGACTCCTCGCCGGAGACGTAGAGCGTGGACCGCCCCGCCGCCGCGAGGTGGCCCAGCGCCATGTTCGTCAGGGTCGACTTGCCGATGCCCGGCGAGCCGCCGAGCAGCACGAGGGAGCCGGGGACCAGGCCGCCGCCCAGGACGCGGTCGAGCTCGCCGATCGCGGTCGAGAGGCGGGCGACGCGCTCGGCCCGGACCTCGCGCAGGACGGTGGGCGCGGTGGCGGCCGCCCGCGCCGCGCTGGAGGCGCCGCCGCGCCCCTTGCCGCCCCCGGAGCCGGCGGAGGCCGTCGGCGCCCGCTCCTCGACGAAGGTGTTCCACTCGCCGCAGCCGGGGCACTGCCCCATCCAGCGGGGCGCGACGTGGCCGCACGCGGAGCAGACGTGGATGGTGGTCGGGCGGGCCATGGACCGAGCCACGATACGGCCCGGCCCCGACGGGTTCCCGGCGTCGGGGGCGCACAGGGGCCTGTCCCCGCCCTCCCACCCCGACCACCTCACCCACGATGTCGCAGGTATGCGCGTAGTACGCGCATACCTGCGACATCGTGGGTGGATCGGGCCGCGTCGGGGGCTAGGCTGCTCGGGATGGACGAGCCCCTGGTCGAGATCAAGGTGCGCGACGACGGGCCTCTGAAGGTCACCGGGCCGTTCGTGCTCGTCGACGCCGACGGTGCCCGCATCCCGCTGCCCGACGACGGCCGGCCCGTGGTCCTGTGCCGGTGCGGCCAGTCCGCCGACAAGCCGTTCTGCGACGCCAGCCACCGGGCCTGCGGCTTCGCCTCCCAGGTGCGGGCGGCATGACCGAGAACGGTCACGATCGCGTCCAGGCCCCGGGGACGCGCGTCGTCCACGGTGGCCTTCCCGCGCCGGCGGACGGCGAGCCGATCCTGCCCGGCCCCGTCTTCGGCTCCCTCTTCCACCTGGCCGGCGACATCGACGCGACCAACGCGTCGTCGTCCTACCACCGCCTCGGCAACCCCACCTGGACGCGCTACGAGGAGGCGCTGGCGGAGCTGGAGGGTGGGGACGTCGTCCTCTTCTCGTCGGGCATGGCCGCCGTCACCGCCGTCCTCACCACCTTCCTGAAGACCGGCGACGTGCTCGTCGCCCCCGCCGACGGCTACCACGGCCTGCGCGGCCTGGCGGGCGGCCTGCTGGCCCGGATGGGGATCGAGGTGCGGCTCGTCCCGTCGACCGACGCCGACGTCCTGGCGGCGGTCAGCGGCGCCGCGCTGGTGTGGATCGAGACACCGACCAATCCCGGCCTGGGCCAGCTCGACGTCGCCCGCATCGCCGAGGCGGCCCACGCGGCCGGCGCGCTGCTGGCCGTGGACAGCACGCTGGCCACCCCGCTGCGGCTACGGCCGCTGGAGCACGGGGCGGACCTCGTGGTCGTCAGCGCGTCCAAGCACCTCACCGGCCACTCCGACCTCGTGCTCGGGTACGTCGCCGCCCCGGCCGCCGCCGGGGGTGCCGAGGGCGCCGCGGGCCGCGCCGCCGAGCTCGTGACCACCCGGCTGCTCGGCGGCGCGATCGCCGGGCCGATGGAGGCGTGGCTGGCCCACCGCTCCCTGCCCACCCTGGAGGTCCGGCTGGAGCGCCAGGAGGCCACGGCGGCCACGCTGGTCGCCGCCCTGCGCGAACGGGACGACGTCAGCGACGTGCGCTACCCCGGCTTCGGGTCCGTCCTCGTGTTCACCCTCGCCGACGCCGCGGCCGCCCGCGGCTTCCTGGCTCGCTGCCGGCTGGTGGCCGAGGCGACGAGCTTCGGCGGCGTGCACAGCACCGCCGAGCGCCGCGGCCGCTGGCCGGCCGACGCCGTCGCCCCGGGCTTCGTCCGCTTCAGCGTCGGCATCGAGGCGACCGAGGACGTCGTCCTCGACGTCCTCGCGGCCCTCGACGCGGCCTGACGCGCGAACCACGGCACATCGCTTCCCAAAAGGGGAACGAATGTGCCACGCACTGCATGTTGAGACGTCCAGCGCGGCAATAGCCCCGGAACGACGAAGGGCGGCCTCGCGGCCGCCCTTCGCCCTGCATCTGGTGTGCCTGTGGCTACTCGGCGTCGTGCGCCGTGTCCGCCGCGGAGGCGTCGTCGTCGGCCTCGGGCAGTGCCGCGGCCGCGTCCGGCGCCGGAGCGTCGTCGGAGGAGCCCGCCTCGGCCTCGGCGGCGTCGCCGCCGACCGTGAGGGGCACCTTCGGCTGGGCGATGGTCAGCGCGATCTCGCGCGCGTCGTCCTCGCCCGCGATCTCGACCATGACCGTGCCGCCCGGCGTGAGCTCCTCGCGCAGCACGAAGTCCGCGAGCGGATCCTCGATGTAGCGCTGGATCGCCCGGCGCAGCGGACGGGCGCCCATGGACGGATCCCAGCCCTTGTCGACCAGGAAGTCCTTGGCGTCGTCCGTGAGCTCGAGCTGCAGCTCCCGGTCGGCCAGCGACTGGCGGATACGCAGCAGCAGCAGTTCGATGATCCGCTTGATCTCGTCCTTCTGCAGCTTGTGGAACACGATGACGTCGTCGATCCGGTTCAGGAACTCCGGGCGGAAGACCTTCTTCAGCTCGCCCATGATCCGGTTCTTCATGTCGTCGTAGGTGATCCCCGTCTCGTCCTCCGAGACGGCGAAGCCCAGCGGCGTGTTCCGCGCGATCTCCGAGGCGCCGATGTTCGACGTCATGATCACGATGGCGTGCCGGAAGTCGACCGTGCGCCCCTGGGCGTCGGTCAGGCGTCCGTCCTCCAGGATCTGCAGGAGGATGTTGAAGACGTCCGGGTGGGCCTTCTCGATCTCGTCCAGCAGCAGGACGCAGTACGGCTTGCGCCGCACGGCCTCCGTGAGCTGGCCGCCCTCGTCGTAGCCGACGTAGCCGGGAGGCGAGCCGACGAGCCGGGACACGGCGTGCTTCTCCATGTACTCCGACATGTCGATGCGGATCATCGAGTCCTCGTCGCCGAACAGGAACTCGGCGAGCGTCCGCGCGAGCTCCGTCTTGCCGACGCCCGAGGGGCCGAGGAAGACGAACGAGCCCGTGGGCCGCTTGGGATCCTTGAGCCCGGCGCGCGAGCGGCGCATCGCCTTCGAGATGACCTCCACGGCGGCGTGCTGCCCGATGACGCGCTTGTGGAGCTCGTCCTCCATCCGCATCAGCTTGGCCGTCTCGGCCTCGGTGAGCTTGAAGACGGGGATGCCGGTCCACATCGAGACGATGTCGGCGATCTCCTCCTCGCCGATGGCGGGCCGGGGCTGATCGCTCTCGCCCCGCTCCCACGCCTCCTCCATCTCACGCTTCTTGTTCGTGAGCTGGCGCTCGGTGTCGCGCAGCGACGCGGCCTTCTCGAACTCCTGGGCCTCGATCGCGGCTTCCTTGTCGCGACGCGTCGTCTCGATCTCCGACTCCAGCTCCCGGTACACGGGCGGCGAGGTCATCGTCTTGATGCGCATGCGCGAGGCGGCCTCGTCGATGAGGTCGATCGCCTTGTCCGGCAGCTGCCGGTCCGCGATGTAGCGGTCGGCCAGCTCTGCTGCGGCCTGGAGGGCCTCGTCCGTGATGTCGACCTTGTGGTGCTGCTCGTACCGCTCGCGCAGGCCGCGCAGGATCTGCACGGTCTCGTCGGTCGAGGGCTGCTCCACGCGGATCTGCTGGAAGCGGCGCTCCAGCGCGCTGTCGCGCTCGAGGTACTTGCGGTACTCGTCGAGCGTCGTCGCGCCGATCGTCTGCAGCTCGCCACGGGCCAGCGCCGGCTTGAGGATCGAGGCCGCGTCGATCGCGCCCTCGGCCGCACCGGCTCCGACCAGGTTGTGGAGCTCGTCGATGAACAGGATGATGTCGCCGCGCTGGGTGATCTCCTTCATCACCTTCTTGAGGCGCTCCTCGAACTCGCCGCGGTACTTGGATCCCGCGACGAGCGCGGCCAGATCGAGCGTGTAGATCTGCTTGCCCTTCAGCAGCTCCGGCACGTCCGAGTTGATGATCCGCTGGGCGAGGCCCTCGACGACGGCGGTCTTGCCGACGCCGGGCTCCCCGATCAGCACCGGGTTGTTCTTGGTGCGGCGCGAGAGGATCTGCATGATCCGCTCGATCTCCGTCTCACGGCCCACGACGGGGTCGAGCTTGCCGTCGGAGGCGAGCTTCGTGAGGTTGCGCCCGAACTGGTCGAGCAGCTTGGAGGACTTCTTGCCCTCGCCGGCCGCGGAGGCCGCGCCGGCGCCCGAGGTGCCGGACGCGCCCGAGGACGAGCCGGAGCCCGAGCCCGAGCGGCGACCGCCCGGACCGGACAGCATCCGGATGACCTCGTTGCGGATCTTCTCGGAGTCCGCGTCGAAGTCGAGCAGGATGCGTGCGGCGACGCCCTCGTTCTCGCGGACGAGGCCGAGCAGGATGTGCTCGGTGCCGATGTAGTTGTGGCCCAGGCTCAGCGCTTCGCGGAGCGCCAGCTCGAGGACCTTCTTGGCCCGTGGGGTGAACGGGATCTGGCCGGAGGTGACTTCCTCACCGGAGCCGACGATGCGGACGACCTGCGCCCGGACGCGCTCGACGGTGATGTCGAGCGACTCCAACACACGGGCGGCAAGCCCCTCCTCCTCGCGGAGCAGGCCGAGCAGGATGTGCTCGGTCCCGATGTAGTTGTGCTTGAGCGTCCGCGCTTCCTCCTGCGCGAGAACGACGACCTGGCGGGCCCGTTCCGTGAATCGCTCGAACATGTGGGGGTGATCCTTCCTGCTCTTGGTCTTGGCGGTCTTCGTCTGGTCGGATCTTTGAAGCGTGTTGCCGAGGTACGGGCCAACGCCCGATGCTCGCACTCGTTCGGACCAACGGCCGAAACGGGTTGAGCGCTCGGGTCGAATTGCCGGACTGGGTGAAGTCTAGCAACGGGCCGGACCGGCCTCGGCACTCAGTCCCGTGCGTGAGGCCGCGGACCGGCGCCGAGCGCGGGCCGCGTGCGGCTCAGCCCTGCGTCTGACGCAGGACGAGGTCGGTCTTCTTGCCGTCCACCGTCAGCGTGAGGTCGAGCTCGCCGTTCGCCAGCACGCCCTTCAGCGTCCCGACCTCCGGCCCGCTCGCATCGCCCTGGTGCACGACGGCGCCGCGGGAGGAGCCGCCCCACTTCAGGTCGGTGAGCGCGTACGTCTCGGCGCCCTCGGGGCGGTCGACGGTCAGCTCGCCGGTGAGGGTCCCACCGTCGTCCTTCACGGTCAGCGACCCGTCGGTCGGCGCGCCGCTGGCCCCGGTCAGGGACCGGGCGTAGCGCACGGCCGGGGCGAACACGCCGGCGCCGGCGCCGGGGTCGGCCACGCCGTTGACGAGGTCGTAGCTGCCGACGGCGTCGGCCGGGTCCTTGCCCCAGCCCGCCTTGGTCGCGCTGACGAAGCTGGGCCCCGTCTGGACGACCCGGGTCTCCTCGGGCCGGCCGTCGTCGTCGTCGAAGCGACGGTAGGCGACCTCGAAGGACTGCCCCTGGAACTCCAGGGTGCCCTTGACGCTGTTGGCCGTGGGATCGCGCAGCGTGAGCCCGCCCACGACGGAGTTGTCGCCCTGGCTGAGGATGTCGGCGTGCACGTCCTTCTCGCCGGTGAAGCTGTAGAGCGTGCCCTGGAACGTCGCCTGGCGGCCGTCGGCGTCGTAGCTGCGCACGACGATGCGGCCGATCGGGTAGGCGGGCGGCAGCTCGGTGTAGTCGATCGCGATCTCGCTGGTGATGATCCGCGCGCGCCGCTCGACGTGGGTCAGCTCGAAGAGGCCGACGTACGGCCCCATGACGCCCGGGTCCACGTGCGTCTTGGGCGGCGGCAGACCGGCGCCGGCGCCGGTGGTCGCCGAGGCGGGCGCCCAGCCGAGCGCGACCACGAGGGCGGCGACGGCGATCGACGCGATGAGCCGGAAGACGTTCTTCATGACCACCTCCGGGACGCTAGCACGCGGGCGGGCCGGTTCGTACGGCGTACGACGGGGTTTCGGGCGCCCCGGCGCGCCTTCCCCCGCCGAGGGTCACGAAATGCCGCCACGTCGGTGTTTCGTGACCCTCAGCGGGGCGGGACGGGGCGCAGCGGACGCCCGCCGAGCTTCAGCACCACCAGCCGCGCCCCCACGCGGGCGCCGGTGAGGGAGGCCAGGCTCGAGCCCCCGGCGGCCACGGCGACGTACTGCGTCCCGCCGATCCGGTAGGTCAGCGGGGCCGAGCCGAAGGCGAGCCCGACGTTCCCCCGCCAGGCGATCCGGCCCGTCGCCGCGTCGAACGCGTACAGCCGGCCGTCGTCGCTGCCGCCGAACACCAGGCCGCCGGCCGTGGCCAGCGCGCCGCCCACCATCGGGGCGGGCATGGCCCGGCGCCAGCGCACGCGGGCGGTCGCGGCGTCCAGGGCGACCATCACCCCCGTGGCGGGGACGCCGGGGATGGGCTGCGCGATCCCGCCCCCCACCTGGACGAACGGCTGCGGACCGCGCCTGGCGGCGCCCGCCGTCGTCAGGTAGGTCATGCACTGCGCCACGGCCGGCTGGAAGACCGTGATCCCCTGCACGGCGGCCGGGCTGTAGGCGACGCCGCCCAGCGCACCCGGGCACACCCGCGCCCCGGCGGCCGACGGCCGCTTCAGCGACCGCGGCACCAGCGGCGCCGAGCGCGCCACCTCCCTCCCGGTCGCCGCGTCGAGCAGCCAGTAGGTGCCGTCCTTGTTGGCGTGGCCGACCGTGGACCGCACGGCCCCGGCCCGGCGGACGGGGAACACGGCGGGCGGCTGGCCGGAGTCCATGTCCCGCACGTCGCCGCACTGCTCGCTGTGCCCCCACTTCAGACGGCCGGTGCGGGCGTCGAGCGCGATCGTGGCGTCGACCCACTCGTCGCAGCCGGTCCGCGGCGCGGAGGTGATGGCGGGGCTGCGGTTGCCGGTGCCCGCGTAGACCGTGCCGGTGGCCGGGTCGACGGTCGGGGGCATCCACACGTGGCCGCCCCCGCCCGCCTTCCCCTCCGGCATCCAGTCCTGCCCGGGCGCGGGCACCGTCCAGAAGCGCCACCGCTGCCGGCCGGTCGCCGCGTCGTAGGCGGCGACGAAGCCGCGCACCCCCGCGTCGGCGCCGGCACTGCCCACGAACACGCGGCCGTCGAGGTAGGCGGGCGGGGAGTTCTGGGTCGCGCCGGTGCGGGGGTCAGCGACCCGCACGTCCCACTCCGGTCGACCGGTGGCGGCGTCCAGCGCGATCAGGTGGTCGTCGTGCGTGGCCAGGAACACGCGACCGCCGGCCACCGTCACGCCGCGATGCACGGCGGGGCCCTCCAGCGCGCCGCCGACCAGGAGGTCGACGTCCGGCGTGTACGTCCACCGCCGGGCGCCGGTCGTTGCGTCGAGGGCCAGCACCTGCCCCTCGTTCGTCGTCACGTACATCGTGCGGCCCACGACGACCGGGTACGTCTCCCACAGGGCGGCCTGGGGGGCGACGTCGAGCGACCAGGCCACGCCGAGCCGCCCCACGTTGCCGCGGTCGATCTCGTCCAGGGACGAGGACCGCGTGCCGGTCGCGGTGCCGCCGAACCAGGGCCAGTCGACGTCGGCGCGAGCCGGGGCGGGGTCCGAGGAGGACCCGCACCCGGCGCTCGCCAGCGCGAGCAGCGCGGCGGCCGCGGACGCGACGAGCGCCGCCGCGATCCGCCGCCGCGCCCGCCCCCGTCCCGCCGTCATGGCCGCGCTACTGCTTCTTCTTCGACGACTTCTTCTCGACGAACGGCGTGGGCTCGCTGATCGGCCCGCCGCCGACCTTGAGCACGACCATCCGCGAGCCGTTCGGGCCCAGGGGCTTGTCGGTCGAGTTGGTCAGGCCCGAGCCGCCGATGGCCAGCGCGACGTACTGCGTGTCGCCCACCGTGTAGATGGTGGGTGCCGACGCGATGCTCAGACCCAGGTCCTTCTGCCACAGGATCTTGCCGTTCTCGGCGTCGAAGGCGTAGAGGTTGCCGTGGATGTCGCCGGCGAACACGATGTTCGTGGCGGTGGCGGTGGCGCCGCCGCCCATCGGGACGTCGATCTTCTTCTGCCACAGCTGCTGCCCGTTGGACACGTCGACCGCGGTGAACGTGCCGGTCGGCTTGCTCTTGGGCGGGACGATCCGCACGCCGCCGAAGTGGTCCTCGCCGTGCTGCGGGGGGCCGACCTGGAGGATGAAGCAGTACTCGATGCCCGAGATGTAGGCGGCCTGCGTCTTGGGGCTCCAGGCGACCGGCGCGTACGTCGAGCCGCCGAGCGGGCCCGGGCACGACAGCGTGCCCTTCTTCGTCGGCGTCTTGCGCTGGTGGGTGACGAACGGGACCTTGGGGTGCAGCGTCTTGCCGGTCTTGGCGTCCATCGTGAAGAACCAGCCGGACTTGCCGGCCTCGCCGACGCCGCGGACCTTCTTGCCGTCGATCACCGTGTCGAAGAGGACGACGGGCGACGCCGCGTCGTAGTCCCACAGGTCGTGGGCGACCTGCTGGTTGTACCAGTTGAGCTTGCCCGTCTCGACGTCCAGCGCGATGACCGAGCTCGTGTAGAGGTTGTTGCCCGGGCGGTCCTTGCCGACGATGGCCGGCGAGGGGTTGCCCGTGCCGACCACGACCTGGTCGTTGACGGTGTCGATCGTCGGCGCCATGTAGACCGTGCCGCCGGCCGCCTTGCCGTCCTTGTTCCAGCCGTGGCCCTTGGCGGGCACGGTGTAGAACTTCCAGATCTTCTTGCCGGTCGTGGCGTCGTAGGCCGCGACGAAGCCGCGCACGCCCTGGTCGGAGCCCGAGTTGCCGACGAAGACCTTGCCGTCGTAGACCGTGGGGGCCATCGTCTCGTACGCGCCGGTGGACGGGTCGTCGACCGCGGTCGACCACTGCTCCTCGCCCGTGGCCGCGCTGATCGCCTTCAGGTTCGTGTCGTAGGTCAGCAGGTAGACCGTGCCGTCGGCGACCGCCACGCCGCGGTTGACCACGATGTTCTTGCCGCCGACGCCGGTCGACTTGGCGAAGTCGACCTTGGGGACGTACTTCCACTTGATCGTGCCGGTGGCCGCGTCGTAGGCGTAGACCTCGTCGGTGCTCGTGGTGGCGTACATCACGCCGTCGACCACGAGCGGATAGGTCTCCTGCAGCTTCTGGCCGCTGCCCATGTCCTTGCTCCACGCCTCGCCGAGCTCCGCGACGTTCTCCTTGGTGATCTGCGTCTGCGGGGCGTAGCGCGAGTTGTCGCGGTCGCGGCCGATGAGGGGCCAGTCGTCGCCGATCTCGTCCTTGACGGTCGCGGTGGGGGCGGCGGCGGCGGTCGTCCCACCCTTGTCCTTGTCGTCCGATCCGCAGGCGGAGAGCGCGATCGCGGCGAGCGCGATCGCCGCGAGGGCGAGCAGGAGGGCGTACGGCGTACGACGGGCGGGGTCGTACGGCGTACGACCAGGGCGGCGACGGGACGGGGAGCGCATGGATCGGATGGTATTGATCGGGCGCTGGAGCGCGATTGGGCCGTGCTAGCGTTGCCCTTCGTGGTCACCCTTCGCACCGTCTCCCCCCTTCTCGTCACCGCCGCGCTGGCCGCCGCCGTGCTCGCCGGTTGCGGCAGCGACGACGACAAGGGCTCGCTCGATCACGCGCAGGTCGTGCAGCAGGCCAACGCCGCCTGCAAGACGACCGAGGCGCGCATCGCCAAGCTCCCGTCGCCCAAGGATCAGGCCGCGCTCGCCGGCTACGTGACGCAGATGGCCGCCGCCACCGCCGACCTGCACGACGAGATCCTCAAGCTGAAGCCGGCGGACAACGCCGACACCGTCGCCCTGCAGGACTACGCCGAGGGCCTGGACCGGGCCAACGGCGCGCTGGAGACGATGGGCAAGGCCGCCAAGGCCGGCGACACCGGCCGCGTGAAGGCGCAGGCCACGCGGATCGAGCAGATCTCCGTCGGCGTGCTCGCCGCCCGGGCCGGACTGAGCGCGTGCGCGACGTCCACCACGCCCGGCGCGACGTCGTGAGCGATGCCCGGGACGTGGCTGCGGCCTGACGCGCGATCGGTCGTCCGGGTCCACGCCGCCCCGGACGAGGCCGCGAGGGCTTCCGCTCCCCCCCACCGGCCCGCCGCGGCCGGCGACCTCGACGCGCTGATCGCCGGCTGGCGCCGCCGGATCGCCCGGCGCCGCCTGGCCGTCGTGCTGCGCCGCGCGCTGCTGTGCGGCCTCGCGCTCGCCGTCGTCCTGGCCGTGCTCGGCGCCGCCGGCGTCCTGCCCTGGGCCGTGGTCGTCGCTCTGCCCGTGCTCCTCGGGCTCGGGCTGCTCGTGGCGGGCGCGCGGGGCGGCCCCACGCGACGCCAGACCGCCCGCCTGCTCGACCACGACCTCGGGCTCGCCGCCCGGCTCGGCACCGCGGTGGAGCTCGAGGAGGACCGGGCGGGATCCGGTGGCTCCCCGCTGGCCGGCCGCGTGCGCCTCGAGGCGACCGACCGGCTCTCCGCCGCCCGGGGCGCCCGCGTCACGACCGCGCCCGCCGGCCGGGAATGGGCGGGGCTGGCCGCGGCCATCCTCGCGCTGGGCCTCGTGCTGCTGCTTCCCGGCGGCCCGGTCAACCCGTCCGACTCCGACGGGAACGGCGGGGCCCAGACCGCGTCGTCGGGCGGGAGCGGCACCGCCGCGGCGGCGGCGAAGGCCAAGGCCGCCGCCAAGGCCAAGGCGGACGCCGCGGCCCGGGCCGGCCTGCCCACCGCGCCGACCCGCGTGACCACCGCACCGCCGCCCACCACGCCGAAGGTCCTGACCCCGGCGGCCCGCCGCCCCGCCGCGCCCATCCCCCCGGCCCTGGGCGCCGAGCCCGGCGCCGGCCCCAACCCCGGCCAGAAGAGCACCAGCACCACCGCCGGCCTGCGCGGCGGCCGCATCACGGCCCCCAAGAGCTCCGGCGTGCCCCAGCGGGCCACGGCCGACAACCCGGCCCCCACCACCGGCTCCGACCGCGGCGTGACCCCGGTCAAGCAGCCCGCCGGCGCGCACCGCACCGGCACCCCCGCGACCGGCAAGGGCGAACGGGGCGCGGTCGGCGAGGGCGCCGCGCCGCTGCCGGGCGCCCCGTCGGACCGCCGCACGGGCACGCAGGCCGGCGCGGGAGCGGCGGGCAAGCCCAAGGCGGGCGCCAAGCAGAGCGATCAGGAGGGCCAGCCGATCCCCGGCGCCAAGAACACCGCGGGCCAGCCGACCAAGGGCCAGCAGGGCGGCAAGTCCTCCGGCAGCAGCCAGGGCGCCCCCGGCGCCGGCGGCCAGGCGGGCACCAGCAAGGGCGAGGCCAAGGCCGGCACCCAGGCCGTGCGGCGGCTGAAGGCGCCCGGTGCGCTGCCGCTGTCCACCGGCTTCCGGGCCGGCCCGGCCCCGTCCACGGGCAAGCCGACCAAGGGCGGGACGGGGCAGGGCAACGGCCGCGGCCGGGGCGAGGCCGAGCGCGGGACGAGCGCCGCCGGCGGCACGGCGGCGGGCGCCACCGTCGCGTTCGCCTTCCCCGAGTTCCGCAGTCCCGCCGGCGCGCGCGAGACGCTGCTGCTGAACTACTTCGGCGCCGCACCGTGAGCGGCGCGTGAGCGTGCTGGCGCCGTGGGCCCTGCTCGGCCTGCTGCTGACCGTCCCGCTCGTCCTGCTGCACCTGCGCCATCGCCGTCCGCCTGCGGTCACCGTGCCGAGCCTGCTGCTGGCCGGGGAGCGCAGCGAGGCCCGCCAGGCCCGCTCCCGGCGCTGGGGCCGGCCGCCGCTCCCGCTGCTGCTCGCCCTACAGGTGCTGGCCGTGATGCTGCTCGTGCTCGCACTGGCCGAGCCCTCGTCCGGGCCCCCCGCCCCCGCCGGCGCCCGCGTGGCGTTCGTGGTCGACGGCTCGGTATGGATGCGCGCGCGGACCGGCGCGGCGCAGGGCGCCGGGGACCGCATGGCCGCCGCCCGCACCGCGCTGCGCACGCGGCTGGCCGCGCTGGACGCTGGCACGCCGGTCGCGGTCGTGCTCGCGGGCGCGGTGCCGCGCGTCCTCTTCCGGGGGGACGCGAGCGACGCGGCCGATGCCGTCGCCCGCCGGCTCGTGGCGGGCACCGCGCCGTCCACCCTCCCGGCCGCGGTCGCCCTCGCCGCCGACGTGCGCCGGGGCGCGAGCGGCCGCGTCGTCGTCCTGCGCGCTCCCGAGAACGCCGCCCCTGCCGTCCGGGCCCCCGCCGGGAGCTACGTCAGCGCGGTGGTCGGTCGCCCCGTGCGCGACCACGGGATCGGCGGCGCCAGCGCCCGCTGCGGCCTGCCCGCCGCCGACGCCTGCGAGGTGCTGGCCACCGTCACCCAGACGAGCGGCCCGGCGACCACGGTGAAGGTCGCGGTCCGGTCCGGCGGCCGCGACGCGGCGAGCACCACCGCCGACCTCGCCGCCGGCGCCTCGTCCGCCCCCGTCGTGCTGCGCGCACCGCCCGGCTCCCGGCTGCGCCTGTCCCTCCCCGCCGGCGACGCGCTGGCCGAGGACGACCGGACGTTCGTCGTCGTGCCCGCCGCCACGACGCCCTCGGTGACCATCGTCGCCGCCGCCGACCGGGCGGGGATCCTCGAGCGGGCGTTCTCCGCCGTGCCCGGCGTGCGCGTCCACACCGTGCTCCCAGCGCGCTACCGGACCGCCGACGCCCGCGACGCGGACCTGCTCGTGCTCGACGCCTTCTCCCCCGCCGGCCGCTCGTTCCCAGGTGCCCGTGCCGTGCTCTACGTCGACCCGACCCGCCTGCCGTCGGGCCGCATCACCGGCACCCTGGCCAACGGCACGCCGAGCGGCAGCGCCCCCGACGCCCCGCTCCTGAGCGGCGTCGACCTCGACGCCCTGACGCCCGATCCCGGAACGGCGCGGCGGGTCCGGGCTCCGGCGTGGCTCGCCCCCGTGGCGTGGAGCCCGAGCGGCCCCCTCCTGCTCGCCGGGGACGACGGCCGCCGGCGCGTCGCCGTCCTGGCCCTCGATCCCGCCGCGTCCCCCCTGCCCCAGTCCGAGGCGTTCCCGCTGCTCGCGGCCAACCTCGTGCGCTGGGCCCAGGAGTGGATCCCCGCGCAGACGACCCCGGGGACGCCGATCCTGGCCCAGGTGCCCGCCGCCACCCGCTCCACCGCGCTGGGTGCCGACGCCACGCGCGACGCGCCGGCCGTCCTCACCGCTCCCACCGCCGGGACGCCGGTCGCCCGCCAGGCCGGCAGCTGGGGCGTGCGCGAGCGCGCGGTCTCCAGCAGCGTCGAGGCCGCGCCGGGCGCCGGGGGGGCCGGGACGCTGGTCGACCTGCGCGTCGATCCCGTGGCGCCCGAGGCCGACCGGGCGACCGCCGATCTGGCCCCGTGGCTGCTGCTCGCGGCGTTCGCCGTCCTGCTCGCCGAATGGCTGTACGCGCTGCGGATGCGGCCCGGCCGGAGGGCGCGCGCGTGACCCTCTCGTTCGTCCACCCCTGGGCGCTCGTGCTCGTCCCCGTGGTGCTCGCCGTCGCGGCGTGGGCGGCCACGCGGCACCGGGCGGGCGGCCGGGGCTCGAGCGTGGTCGCGGTGCTCGTCCCCCTGAGCCTCGTGCTCGTGGCCGGGGCGCTCTCCCAGCCCGAGCTGCGCCGCCCCGAGCGGCCCACCGTCCTGGTCGTCGACCGCTCCGCCAGCGTGGACGCCAAGAGCCGGGAGCGCCAGGACGGCTGGCTGCACCAGGCGCGCGACCACGGCTGCGCGGCGCCGTGCCGCGCCGTCGCGTTCGCGGGCAGCGCCACGTTGTTCCCGCCCGCCGCCACCGGACGCGGCGCGACGCCTGCGCTCTCCCCCGGCAGCGACGTCGAGGGCGCCGTGCGCGTCGGGCTGGACCGGCTGCCCGACGGCGGCCGGCTCGTCCTCCTCAGCGACGGGCAGCAGACGACCGGCGACGTGCTGGCGACCGCGGCGGCGGCCCGCGCCCGGGGCGTCCGCGTCGACGTCGCCCCGCTGGCGCCGCGGCGGATCGACGCGGCCGTGACCCGGCTGGACGCCCCGCCCGCCGTGCGGGCCGGCGACCCCCTCGTGCTGCAGGCCACCGTACGGTCGACCGTCGCCGGCCTCGCGACCGTGACCCTGCGCCGCGACGACGTCGTCGCCGCCCGCCAACGCGTGCGCCTGCGCGCCGGAGACACGCCGCTGCCGCTGAGCGTCCGCGCGCCCGCCGCCGGGTGGCACGACTACGAGCTGCAGGTCGCCCGCACCGGGGACACCGTCACCGCCAACGACCGGCTGTGGGCCGCCATCGACGTGCAGCGCCGGCCGCGCGTGCTGCTCGCCTCGGCCAGCGGCCGGTCGGCCCTGGCGGCCCGGCTGTCGGCCCGCGGGCTCGACGTCACCCAGGCCGCCGCGGCCGACCTCCCCGCCCGCGCCGCCGGCTACCGGACCGTCGACACGGTCTTCCTCGACGACGTCAGCGCGACGGACCTGGGGACCGCCCGCCAGACCGCGCTGGTGGGCGCGGTGCGCGACGGCGGCCTGGGCCTCATGGTCAGCGGCGGCCCGCACAGCTTCTCGCTCGGCCGCTACGCGAAGTCCCCGCTGGAGAAGGCCCTGCCGGTCACCAGCCGCGTGCCCGGCAGCCAGCAGCGGCGCAACGTCGCCCTGCAGCTCGTGCTCGACCGGTCCGGCAGCATGCTCGACCTCGGCGGCGACGTCCCCAAGATCGACGAGGTGCGGGCCGCCGCGCGCACCGCCGCCGCGTTCTCCGTGCGCCACCAGGACGAGCTGGGGATCGTCACGTTCGACGCCACCCCGAGCGTGCTCGTCCCCTTCGCCCGCGTGGAGTCGCCGGCCCAGGCCGCCGCGATCGAGCGCAAGATCGACGGGATCACCGCCGACGGCGGCACGAACATCGGGGCGGCGCTGGAGGCCGGCCTGCGCGAGATCGAGCGGAGCACCACGCCCTACCGGCACATCATCCTGCTCACCGACGGCGTCAGCGTGGCCAGCGACGCCTACGCCGCACTGACCAAGCGCCTCGTGCGGGAGCGCATCATCGTCTCCGCCGTCGCCGTGGGGACCGGGGCCGACCAGCGGCTCGCCGGCCTGGCCAAGGCCACGGGCGGCCGCTACTACGTGACCGCCGACGCGCGGCAGCTGCCGCGCATCTTCGCGGCCGAGGCGGCCCGGACCGCGCAGCCCGTCCACGTGCAGGGTGAGCTGGCCGTGTCGGTCGGCGCCCCCAGCCCGATCGTCAGCAGCCTGTCGGGCCAGGCGCTGCCGCCCGTCCGCCAGAACGTGATCACCGCCCGCCGCGACGGCGCACAGCTCACCCTGCTCGTGCAGGGCAAGGGCGCCCGGCAGGATCCGGGGCTGGCGCAGTGGCAGTACGGCCTGGGCCGCGTGGCCGCCTGGACCCCGGGCGTCTCGCCCGCCTGGGCCGGCGCGTGGGCCACGAAGGCGACCGTGTGGGAGGACGCGGTGCGCTGGACCCAGCGGCCGGTCGCCCTGCCGGGTCTGACGCCGACCGTGACCGCCGCCGACCCGCGCCAGGTCGTCCTCGACCCCGCCGCGGCCACCGGCCGCCCACTGGACCTCGCGGCCGTCGCCGGCTCCCTCTCCCGCCCCGACGGCGGCGCCACGGTGCTGGACTTCGCCCAGGTCGCACCGAGCCGCTACGCGGCGCGCGCCGGCACCGTGGCCCCGGGCATCCACGCCTACGCGGTGGTGGCCGGCGACGGCGCGGCCCCCGCCCGCGGGCTCCTGGCCGTGCCCTACCGCCCCGAGTACCGGCTGGCGCCGGTCGAGGCGAGCTCGCTGGGCGCGCTCGCCGCCCGGACCGGCGGCCGCATCCTGGACGCCGCCCACCCGGACCAGCTGGGCTCGGCGCCGATCGTCCTCTGGACGTGGCTGGCGGCCGCCGCGCTCGCGGCCTTCCTGGCCGGAGCGGTGCTCCGCCTGCGACCCCCTGACCGCCGAGGGTCACGAAATACCGCCCATGGCGGTCTTACGTGACCATCGGGGGGCGCAGCACGCGACATCGCTCGCCGGCGCGGGACGCGGCGTCTCCCCAGCCGGGCATCGTGCAGCGCGAGGGACGAGCGATGCACCCGGCAGGGGAGATGCCGCGGCCCGCGCCCTCCCAAGCCCCTCAGTCGCCGACGAGGCCAGCCGTCCGCGCCGCGCCGAAGAGGACCTCGAGGGCCGGGACGTCGGTCGGCGCGGGGACGTAGGTGACGCCCCGCGCGCGGCAGCGCTCGCGCAGCTCGGCGGCGCGGGCGTCGAAGCGCGCGGCCTGCCGCACGGCCTCCTCCTCCGAGACGTCGACCACGCGCCGCTCCCCCGTCTCGGCGTCGACCAGCTCGACGGCGCCCGTGACGGCGGGCCGGCGCTCCCGCGGCGCCCACACGTGCACCAGCGTCGCGCGGCGGGCCGAGGCCGCCAGCTCCTCCAGGGCGCCCTCGAGGTCCCCGTCGTCCACGAGGGCGTCGGTGAGCAGCACCGCCAGGTCGGCGGGGCGGTCGGCCAGGCGTTGGGCCCGCACCGCGGCCGCCAGCCCCGTCGTGCGGCCCGGTTCCTGGGCCCGCATCGCGTCGAGCACCTGGCCCACGAGCGCGGGGCCGCTGACGTCCGGCCCCGATCGCGCGGCGCCGTCGCTCAGCGCCGCCAGCCGGGCGGTGTCGGCCCGCAGCAGCGCCACGGCGGCGAGCATCGCGGCCACCCGCTGAGCGTGGAGCAGCTTGGTCGGCAGCGGCGGGTCGCCGTCCCCCGCCCAGTCCATCGAGGCGCTGACGTCCACGAGCAGGGCGATGCCCGTCCGGGCCTCCCCGGGGGCCGTCCGCACGAACGCCTCGCGCAGCCGGGCGTAGACGCTCCAGTCGATCCGGCGCAGGTCGTCGCCGGGCGTGTAGCGGCGGTAGTCGGCGAACTCGATGCCCGAGGCGCCGCGCGGCCCGGTGTGGGTGCCGGCGAAGCCGGAGACGACGGCGTCGAGCTGCACGAGCCCCAGCCGCTCCAGCTGCCGCAGCGCGTCCCCGTCCAGCAGCGGCCCGCCGGGCGGGTCGGGCGGCGGGGTGACGACCGGGGCGGAGGCGGCGGCCACGAGGCTAGGGCGCCTCCTCCGGCACCCGCTCCAGCGCGTCCCGCACGAGGTCGTCCCGGGAGATCTGGCGGCGCTCGGCGTCGAAGCCCAGCGCCAGGCGGTGGCGCAGCACGGCGGGCGCCACCGCGCGCACGTCCTCGAACGAGAGGTTGGTGCGGCCGTCCAGCAGCGCGGTGACCTGCCCGCCCAGGCACAGGGCCTGCGCGCCGCGCGGGCTCGGGCCCAGGCGCACGTGCTCGCGGGCCAGGGCGGTCGCGTCGGGCCGCTCGGGGTGCAGCGCCAGCAGCAGCCGCACCGCGTAGTCCACGACGTGGCGCGCGGCGGGCACGGAGCGGGCCAGGGCCTGCATCCGCAGCAGCAGCGGGCCGTCCGCCACCTTCTCGACGCCCAGGTCCGCGGTGCCGGCGGTGCGCAGCACCATCGCGGCCAGGTCGTCCTCGGCCGGGAACGGCAGCAGCAGGTTCATGAAGAAGCGGTCGAGCTCCGCCTCGGGCAGCGGGTAGGTGCCGTGCATCTCCACCGGGTTCTGGGTGGCGAGGACGACGAACGGCTCGGGCAGCGCGTGGCTGACGTTGCTCACCGTCACCGTCCGCTCCTGCATCGCCTCCAGCAGCGCGCTCTGCGTGCGCGGCGCGGCGCGGTTGATCTCGTCGGCCAGGACCAGGCCCGCGAACACCGGGCCGGGCTGGAAGCGCAGGTCGTTGCGGCCCGCGTCGTCCTGGGTGAGGACGGTGGTGCCGGTGATGTCCGCCGGCATCAGGTCGGGCGTGAACTGGATGCGCCGCGACTCCAGGCCGGTGGCGGCGGCGAAGGCGCGGGCCATCGTCGTCTTGCCCAGGCCGGGCACGCCCTCCAGGAGGACGTGCCCGCCGGCGATCATGCTGACGAGCACGCCGCGGACGATCTCGCGCTGGCCGACGATCACGCCGCCGACCGCCGCCTCGATCCGCTCCGCGGCGGCGCGGAACTCCTCGGGCTCCATGGGGAGCCCGAGGTCGTCCTCGCTCACTTGTTCGTGATGTTCTTCGTCACGTAGGCGGCCACGTCGGCGATCTGCTGATCGGTCAACGCGCCCTTGAACGCCGGCATCCCGCCGCCGCCGTTGGTGACCTGCTTGATCACGTCGGCCGGGATCTTGGCCGCCGGGATCGTCGTCAGGTCGGGCCCGCCGTTGCCGCCGGTGCCCTTCTCGCCGTGGCAGGCGGCGCAGTTGTCGGCCCACACCGCTCCGCCGGCCGTCGCGTCGCCCGCCGTCGTCGGCGTCGACTCGTCCTGCGTGTCGCCGGCGTTGGCGCCCGTGTCGTTGCCGCCACCCTCACCTGCGTGCTCGATGGCGTCCGCGGAGCCGCCCTCGGCGACCGGGCCCATCGTGCCGTCCAGGCCGAACATCCACAGGTTGTCCCCGTGCGTCGTGCCGGCCAGCGCGTTGCCGCCGGACAGCCAGATGACGTACTCCTTGCCGTTGCGCTGCACGACCGTCGCGACGCCGTTGGCGCCGGCCCCGGTCTGGAAGCTCCACAGCACCTCGCCCGTCATGGCGTTCATCGCCGTGAACTGGCCCTTGTTGCGGCCGGCGAACAGGATGTTGCCGCCCGTCGTGGTCAGGCCGGAGTAGCACGAGTCCGGGAAGGACTTCTGCCACACGGTCTTGCCCGTGTCCATGTTGTACGCGGTGATGAAGCCCGGCGTGTTGAAGCCGTCGATGCCGGCCAGGGCGATGCCCGTGGTCGACTCGCCGGTCTTGTACGCCGTCGTCTCCTTGGGGATGGCGACCGCCGCGGAGTTGGACTGCGAGCACACGTAGTACATGTGCGTCTCCGGGTTGTACGAGCTCGGCTGCCAGTTGGCGCCGCCGGCCGGACCGGGCGTCGAGGCGATGATCGTCTTCGCGCCGACCGGCTCGTACGGCGTGAACTGCGGCGACGCCTTGACCTTCGGCGGCGTCGTGCCCTTCGGCGTCGCGGTGTTCACCGCGGCCTGGGCGCTGTCGATCATCTTCTGCGTCATCTTCGTCGGGCTGAACGGCTTCATGACCTGCGGGATCGGCTGCGTCGGGGAGGTGTTCTTGATCACCTTGGACTGCGGGACGGGCATCTCCTTGATCTCGTGGATCGGCTTGCCCGTCTTGCGGTCCAGGAAGTAGACGTAGCCCGTCTTGCTCGGGTGGGCGACGCCCTGGACGTCCTTGCCGTTGACCTTCGCGTCGATCATCACGACGGGGCCCGGGGAGTCGTAGTCCCAGATGTCGTGGTGCACCTGCTGGTAGCCCCACGCCTGCTTGCCGGTCTTGATGTCGATGGCGAGCACCGAGGACGTCCACTTGTTGTCGCCCGTGCGCTCGCGGCCGTCCCAGTCGGAGCCGGCGTTGCCGGTCGCGTAGTACATGAGGCCGAGCTTCGGGTCGACGGACGGCGAGCTCCACACCGTCGCGCCGCCGTGCTTGTACTGGTCCGTGCCTGCGGGCCACGAGTCGCCGTCGGGCTCGCCCGGGCCGGGGATGTTGTAGTGCGTCCACAGCGTCTTGCCCGTCTTGGCGTCGAGCGCCCGCATGAAGCCGCGCACGCCGTACTCCGCGCCGACCGGACCGACGATGACCATGCCGTTCACGTAGAGCGGCGGCATCGTGATCGTGTAGCCCTCCTTCGGGTCGGCGAGCGGCTTCTTCCAGTTGACCTTGCCGGTCTGCTGGTCGAGCGCCACGACGTTGCCGTCGAGCTGCCCGGAGTAGATCTGGCCCTCGCCGAGGGAGACGCCGCGGTTGAGCCAGCCGCAGCAGACCACGCTGGCCAGCGACGGCGAGAGGTTGGCCTTGTACTGCCAGAGGATCTTGCCGTTGCCCTGGTTGACCGCGAAGACGTCGTCCGCGCCCGTCGGGACGTAGATGATCCCGTTGTAGGAGAGCGGCGTGGCCTCGGCCGAGTACTTGGCGGCGGTGCCGCTGTTGTTGAGGTGCGTCATCCAGACGCCCTTGAGCTGGTTGGCGTTGCCCTCGTTGATCTGCTTCAGCGGGGAGTAGCGCTGGTTGGCGATCGAGCCGCCGTTGGCCAGCCAGTTGTCCGTCGGCAGCGCCGAGAGCTGGGCCAGCGTGAAGGCGGGAGCGACCGCCGGGAGGTTCGTGGTCTTGGCGACGGGCTTGCCGTCGAGGCCGACCGTCGTGGTCTTGGTGTCCTCGGTGGCATTGCCGATGAGGATGCCCACCACGAGCGCGACCGCGAGGCCTACGCCTACGGCGATCAACCCCCCGATGATCTTGCCTGCTTTGTTACCGCCGTCCTGCTGAGCCATCTGTGGACCCTCCCGTGAAACAGCACCCAATGTCGTACGCCGTACGATACATCGCCGCCAAGCGGCGCCATGGCGTGGCGTACCCGCACCGTGGAGTTCGGGAACCCTTACTCGTTCCCGGGACGGAGCGGCTCTGAAACGGCGCCGGGCGCCCGGTCAGCCGGCGATGCGGGCGCGGATGCCCGCGATCACCACGTCGAGCGAGAACTCGAGCGTCTCCTGAGGCTCGTCGAACAGGAGCTGGCCCAGGGCAGTGATGTTGGGGAAGTGCCCGTCCTGCACGGCGCGGTGCAGGATCGGCTCCTCCGCCGAGCGGTCGAACACCCCCGTGCGGTTGCCCAGCAGCAGCCCGCCGATCAGCGCCCACTGCAGCTCGGCGATGCGGGCCGCGTCCTGGTCCGGCACGCCCGCGTCGCGCAGCGCCTGCAGCAGGAACTCCAGCGGCCGCAGCGCGGCCAGCGTGCTCGGCGGGCGGACCATCAGCAGCCCGGGCAGGCTGCGGTGGCGCCGCGCGGCCGCCGCCGTCTCCCGCGCCAGCTCGCGCACGCGCTCGTCCCACGGGAGGTCCAGCGCGGGGATCCGGATCGACTCGACCGCCGCCGAGGCGACGGCGTCCATCAGGTCCTCCTTGCCCTCCACGTACGTGTAGAGGGTCATCGACCCGACCGACAGCTCCTTGGCGACCCGGTGCATCGACACCGCGTTGATGCCGTGCTCGTCGGCGATCGCCAGCGCGGTCTCGACGATCCGCTCACGGCAGAGGGCTCCGGTTGTGTCTCCGTCGCCCATGGTCGTCTCAGTCTCGCATCGCGGGGAAGAGGACGACCTCGCGGATCGTCCGCCGGTCGGTGAGGACCATGACCAGCCGGTCGATCCCCAGCCCCACGCCCGCGGTCGGGGGCATCCCCTGCTCCAGCGCCTGGACGAACACCTCGTCGTACGGCGCGGTCTCGTCGTCCCCCGCGTCGGCCAGGCGCACCTGGGCCTCGAAGCGGCGGCGCTGCTCGTCCGGGTCGTTGAGCTCGCTGTAGCCGTTGGCGATCTCCATGCCGAAGCAGAACGCCTCGAAGCGCTCGGTCAGGCCGTCGCGCTCGGGGTCGGCCTTGGCGAACGGCGACAGCTCGATCGGGTAGTCGGTGAGGAACGTCGGCGACTGCAGCTCGGGCTCCACGTACTTGGAGAGCAGGTCGTCGACGAGCTGCGGCCACGTGCGGTCGGCCGTGGGCAGGTCCAGGCCCTGGGCCGCGATGGCGGCGGACAGCGCCGCCTCGTCGCGGTGGGCGAGCACGTCGACCCCGGAGCGCTCCTGGATCGCGGTGGCGAGCGGGATCCGCGGCCACGGCGCGGCGAAGGACACCTCGCCGTCGTAGTCGACGGCGGCGGCCGCCGCGGAGACGACCTCCTCGACCCGGCGCATCGCGTCCGTGTAGTCGCCGTACGCCTCGTACCACTCGATCATCGTGAACTCGGGGTTGTGCTTCGGCGACAGTCCCTCGTTGCGGAAGTCCTTGCCCATCTCGTAGACGCGCTCCAGCCCGCCGACGATGCACCGCTTGAGGTACAGCTCGGTGGCGATCCGCAGGTACAGCGTGCGGTCGAGTGCGTTGTGGTGGGTGGTGAAGGGCCGGGCCAGCGCGCCGCCGTACAGCGGCTGCAGCACCGGGGTCTCGACCTCGACGAAGCCGTCGTCGTCCAGCGTGCGGCGCACCGAGGAGACGATCCGCGCGCGGTCGATGAAGACCTGGCGGGCGGCCTCGTCGGTCATCAGGTCCAGCTCGCGGCGGCGGTAGCGCAGCTCGACGTCGGCCAGCCCGTGGTGCTTGTCCGGCGGCGGGCGCAGGGACTTGGCCAGCACCGCGAAGTCGTCCACGCGCAGCGTCAGCTCGCCCCGGCGGGAGCGGAAGAGCGTGCCGTCGACGCCGATCAGGTCGCCGAGGTCCAGGGCCAGCAGCCGCTCCATGCGCTCCTCGCCGAGCACGTCGAGCTTGGCCTGCAGCTGGATCCGGCCGGAGCGGTCGTCCAGGTCGACGAAGGCCATCTTCCCCTGGCCGCGCCGGGCGTGGATGCGCCCCGCGACCCGGTAGGCGTCCTCGGTGTCCGTGCCGTCGGGCAGGTCGGCGTGCGCCGCGTGGATCGCGGCGATCGGGCCGACCCCCGGGTAGGAGGACGGGAACGGGTCGATGCCGTCCGCGCGCAGGCGCTCCAGCTTGGCTCGCCGGGTGGCGAGCAGGTCCTCACGGAGATCGTCGCTCATGCGACCAGCCCCTTAGAGGCCGACGTCGATCTTGGTGATCTTGAGCTGGCGCGCGGGGCCGCGCGGAACCTGGACGGAGACGACGTCGTTGCGCTTGCCACCCATCAGCGCGCGCCCGACCGGGGACTCGTTGGAGAGCCGGGGCGGATCGGCCGCCGGATCGGTCTCGGTCGAGCCGACGATCATGTACTTCAGCGCCTTGCCGGTCTTCTCGTCCTTGATGTGGACGATGCTGCCGATGCCGACCGCGTCCTTGGGGACGTCGTCGGCGTCCACGACGGTCGCGGCGCGCAGCTTCTCCTCCAGCGTGGCGATCCGCGTCTCGAGCATGGCCTGCTCGTTCTTGGCGTCGTCGTACTCGGAGTTCTCGGCGATCTCCCCGAACTCACGGGCGACCTTGATGCGGTCGGCGACCTCGCGGCGGCGTACGGTCGACAGGTGCTCGAGCTCCTCGTGGAGCTTCTCGAGTCCATCGGGGGTGAGGATGACGTCCTTGGGCATGAGATCTCGCGAAAATCAGTCTTCGGGGCGGGTTCCCGGTGACAAAAAACCCGCACGTCCCGGGTGCGGGGAGCGCGCTGTCCGAGCCGCGCGAGCGCAGGAGGATAGCAAGGCCGGCTCCGGATCCCGGAGGGAGCGGCCGGGCCGCCCGTCAGGCCGCCGACGGGACCGGGACGCGCAGAGCGCCCAGCAGCTCACGTGCCTGCTCGATCGTGTCGGTCCGCTGCAGCGCCGCGTGCGTTTCCTTGCCGACGTCCAACGTCGTCAGGTACCACGGGTAGACCTTGCGCAGGTACCGCCCGGCGCGGTCCGGGCCCAGGTGCTCGGCGAGCGCGTCGATCATCCAGTCGAGCTCGTCGAGGATCTCGTCGCGCGACGGCGGCGCGTCCCGGGTGCCGAGCAGCTCCTGGAACAGCCACGGGTTGCCCAGCCCGCCCCGGGCGAGCATGACCGCGGCGGCGCCGGTGTCCTCCATCACGGCGCGGATCCCGGCGGCGTCGTCCATGCCGCCGGTGAGGATCACCGGGACGTCGAGCGCCTGCACCACCTCGGCGGCCAGCGCGTAGTCCGGGACGCCCTTGTGCTGGACCTGGGCCGAGCGGGGGTGGAAGGAGATGGCCGCGACGCCCGCCTCCTCGGCGAGCCGCCGGGCGAGGCCGACGCCCTCGACGTCGCCCTTGCGGGAGCCGGAGCGCAGCTTCACCGTGACCGGCAGGCCGCTGCCCTCCGCGGCGGCGATCGCCACGGCGACCGCGGTGTCGGGATCCTTCAGCAGCGCGGCGCCCGCCCCGGTCTTGCAGACCTTCGGCACCGGGCAGCCCATGTTCAGGTCGATGATGTCGGCGCCCGCCTCGGCGGCCGTGGCGGCCGCGGAGCGCATGACGTCGGGATCCTGGCCGAAGATCTGGATGGCGATCGGGCCGGGCAGGTCCGAGCCGGTCACGACCCGCTCCTCCTCCCGGATCCGCAGCAGCTCCACCAGCGTCTTCTCGTTGCCGTAGTGGATCGCGTGGCTGGAGACCATCTCCGAGACCACGAGGCCGGCGCCGTGGCGGCGGGCCTGCAGGCGCACGCACCAGTTGCCGATCCCGGCCAGCGGCGCGAGCACGACGCGGTTGGGGACCGTGTAGGGCCCCAGCCGCCAGGATGCGTTCAGATCGACCACCCCCACAGGGTAGGGGGTCCGCCGCCTAGGCCGTGATGTCGCGGCGGCGCATCATGTGCACGCCGACCACCAAGAACAGCAGGCAGTACCCGGCGAGCACGATGCCGGCGGGGAGCTGGTCCATCGTGTGGGCGCCGCGGTCGCCCGAGGAGTCGCCCAGCGCGCTGCCCGCGCCGCCCGGCCCGTACTCGCTGATCCAGTCGCCCACGGTGGGGATGATCCCCAGCAGGCCCTCGACCACGAACAGCCACACCAGGGCCCCGACGATCGCCCCGACCTGGTTGCGCACGATGGCCCCGACGCCGACGCCGATGCCCGCGTAGAGCACGACGGCGAGGATGCCGCCGAGCACGCTGTAGAGCACCTCGCCGGACGGGAAGTCGGTGTCGACGCCGCGCGCCGACAGCAGGCCGAGCACGAGCAGCGTGCTGATGCCGACGCTGAGGACGCCCAGCGCGAGCCCCACGAGCAGGCTGGCCCCGAACTTGCCGAGCGTCAGGCGCACGCGGTCGGGCACGGCGAGCAGGCTCGGGGTGATCGTCCCGTGGCGGAACTCGGTGGTCACGGCGAGGATGCCGAGGATCAGCGCGAAGATCTGGGCGAAGTTGCCGATGCCCAGCAGGTCCTCCGGGCGGTTGCCGCCGCTGCCGTGGAACTTCGTGGCCAGCGCCGCCGCCACGGTGATGAGCAGGACGATCCCCAGCGCGGAGCCGGCCAGGGCGTAGAACGTGCGGGTGGTCCGGAGCTTGAACAGCTCGGAGGAGACGATCCGGTTCATGACGGCACCTCCGTGGTCGCGGTGTCGGTGAGCTCGAAGAACACGTCCTCCAGCGACTGCGAGATCTGGGCCAGCTCGGAGATGACGATCGCGTTGGCGGCGATCACGCGGCCGATCTGCTCGCCCGTGCGATCCGCGACGACGAGCCCGCTCGCGTCGCCGCTCACGGCGGCGCCGTCGGCCTCCAGGAGGCCGCGCAGCCGCTCGACGTCGGGACCGGCGACGCGAATGCCGCCCTGGCCGCGGGCCATCAGCTCGTGGATCGGGGCCTGCGCGATCGACCGGCCCTTGCCGATGACCACGACCTCGTCGACGGTCTGGGCGATCTCCGACAGCAGGTGGCTGGACACGACGATCGCGCAGCCCTGGCTGGCCAGGTGGCGCAGGAAGTCGCGCAACCAGCGGATCCCCTGGGGGTCCAGGCCGTTGGCCGGCTCGTCGAGCACGAGGATCTTGGGATCCCCCAGCAGCGCGGCGGCGAGCCCCAGGCGCTGGCGCATGCCGAGCGAGTAGCCGCCGGCGCGGCGCCGAGCGGCCTCGGTCAGCCCGACCATCTCCAGGACCTCGTCGGCCCGCGACTGCGGCAGGCCGGCGGCCAGGGCGAGCGCGCGCACGTGGTTGAGGCCCGTCCGTCCCGGGTGGAACTTGCCGCCGTCGAGCACGGCGCCCACCGTGCCGAGCGGGTCCTCCAGCTGGGCGTAGGGCTTGCCCGCCACGGAGGTGGTGCCGCCGGTCGCGTTCGAGAGCCCGAGCAGGATCCGCAGCGTCGTGGTCTTGCCCGCGCCGTTCTGGCCGAGGAAGCCGACGATCTTGCCGTAGTCGGCGGTGAACGAGAGGTCGTCGACGGCCAGGACGTCGCCGAAGCGCTTGGTGAGGTGCGAGACCTCGATCGCGTGCGTCATCCCGGAGCAGTCAACCAGACCGCACGGCGGTTAGATCGGCGAGGGCGAGAAGAAGAAGAACCAGACCTCGAACGCGATCACCGCGAGCACGACCGAGACGACGAGGATCCGCTCCACCGCACCCAGGTTCTTGCGCTTCTCCTCCAGCGTCTCGCGCTCCCCGCGCATGCTGCGCAGCCAGGGCGAGGTGCGGCGCATCGCCTGCGGCCGGTCGGTCAGCTCGTCGTAGGCCCCGCTGAGCCGCGAGAGCAGGAAGACCAGGGCGATCTCCGTCACCGCCAGCACCACCACGACCATGAACAGCGCGGTCATGCTCAGCGTCTTCTCGCCGTGGAAGTGGGAGCCGACCCACACCGCCAGCAGCGGGGCGCCGGTCCAGATGTTGACGCTGGCCAGGGCGATGGCCGCGGCGAGCAGGACGCGCTTGACGATGTGCCGCTCGGCGGCGGGGTGCGCGGGGGTCTGCGGGACCGGCTCAGCCGGCATTGCGGGCGTGGAGGAGCCGGAGTCCCTGCAGCGTCAGCAGGTCGTCCACGATGTCGATGCTGTCCGTGAACGGCACGATGTGGTGGGCCAGGCCGCCGGTGGCGATCGTCCCCGTGTCCTGCCCCAGCTCGTCGCGCAGGCGGCGCACGATCGCGTCGACCTGCCCGGCGAAGCCGTAGATGATGCCGCTGCGGATGGCGTCCACGGTGGACTTGCCGATCAGGGTGCGCGGCGGGGACAGGTCGATCTTCGGCAGCTTCGCGGCACGCTCGGTCAGCGCGTCCATGGAGATCTCCACGCCCGGCGTGATGATCCCGCCGAGGTACTCGCCCTCCGCGCTCACCGGGTCGTAGGTGATCGCGGTGCCGAAGTCGACGCAGATGCAGGCGCCGCCGATGCGGTCGAAGGCCGCCACCGCGTTGACCAGGCGGTCGGCGCCGATCTCCCGCGGGTTGTCGTAGCGCAGCGCCATGCCGGTGCGGATGCCCGGGCCCACGACGACCATCTCGTGCCCCAGGTACCGGCGGGCCATCGCCGCCCACTCGGGGCCCAGCGTGGGAACGGTGGAGGAGACGATCGACGCCGACAGGTCGGCCAGGCCGACGCCGCGCAGCTCCAGCAGGGAACGCAGGGCGGCGCCGAGCTCGTCCGCGGTGGACTGGCGCACGGTGGCGAAGCGCCAGTGCTCGACCAGCCGCTCACCGTCGAACGTGCCGAAATGGGTCTGGGTGTTGCCGACGTCGACGACCAACAGCATGCGCCGGAACCTACCGTCGCCGCGCCCGCGCCGCAGCCCGCGGTCGCCGGCCTGCGCGGACCGAGGGGGCCGGCGCCCACTACCCTTGGCCCCCATGAGCGTCTCCCTGACCGTCGTCAACGGCTCCCATCCCTGCGTCACCGTGGAGCTGGCCCTCAAGCTGAAGGGCATCCCGTACAAGACGCTCGAGCTGCCTCCGCCGCTCCACGCCGCGGTCCAGCGCGTGCGCACCGGCCAGCGCACCGTGCCCTCGATGAAGCTCGACGGCGAGAAGATCAGCGGGTCGCGTGCGATCCTGCGGCGGCTGGACGCCTACGTCCCCACGCCGCCGCTGTACGGCACCACCGACGCCGAGCGCATGCGCATCGAGGAGGCCGAGCGGTGGGGCGACGAGGTGCTGCAGAGCGCGGTGCGCCGCATCCTGTGGCCGACGCTGGCCCGCAGCCCCGCGTCGCTGGCGTCGTTCTCGGAGGGCTCCAAGCTGCCCCCGATCCCCGGACCGGTCCTCAAGGCGATGGCGCCCGTGGTCACCCGGGTCGAGTTCAAGCTCAACCGTGCCTCGCAGGACGGTCTGGCGGCCGAGCTGGCCGCGCTGCCCGGCATGCTCGACGTGGTCGACGGCTGGCTGGCCGACGGCACGCTCGGCGGCGAGCAGCCTAACGCGGCCGACCTGCAGATCGCGCCCAGCCTCACGCTGCTGCTGACCCTGGACGACCTCGCGCCGCTCTTCGCCGGGCGCCCCTGCGAGGCGTGGGCCCGCGCGCTCGTGCCGGACCAGGGCGGCCACGTCCCGGCCGGCCCCCTCGCCCCCGAGCTGGCCTAGCCGACCGGCCCACCAAAGCTGAACCCCACCTCGGTCCCGCTGAGCGGGCCTCAGGTGGGGCTCGGCGCAGGCTTCGGGCGACGACACGCTTTTGTCACGCCCGCGACACCGAATCGTGACGAAGCGCCCCTAGTTCCGGCACATCTTCTTCGGCAGGTTCGGGGCATGCCCCACGACGCCGCCGAGCCCCACGACGATCCCGCTGGGCGGGTCCCAGGTGGGGCTCGGCCAGAGGTGCGGCTGGCCGCGCGGCAGTACGGGGTCGTGACCCGCGGCCAGCTCGTCGCCTGTGGCGTCTCGGCGAGCGCGATCGGCCGGTGGGTGACCGCGGGCCGACTCGTCCGCCTGCACCAGGGCGTCTACGCGTTCGGCCACGCCGCCCTCGTCCCCGAAGGCCGGCGGCTTGCCGCCGTCTTCGCCTGCGGTCCCCGCGCGTGGCTCGCCGAGACCGACGGCGGCGCGATGCACGGACTCTGCTCCAGCCGGGGAGGGCGGTTCGCCGTGGTCGTCCCCCACGGCCGTGCGCGTCCCGGCCGGCGCGACGGCATCGTCGTCCGCGAATCGCGCTTGACGGCCGACGACGTGACGATCGTGCGGGGCGTCCCGGTGACCAGCGTCGCCCGCACGATCGTGGACGTCGCCGCGCGCCATCCCGACCTGACCGGCGAGGTCATCGACACCGCGATCCAGCGCCGCATCTACGACCAGGCCGCGATGGACCGGCAGCTCGCGACACGCCGGCGCGGCGTCGGCCGGGTCCGCAAGGCCCTGGCCAAGCGTCACCCCGAGGCCCATCGCGTCCTCTCCGGCTGGGAGCGCCGGATGCTCGAGCTGCTCGACGCCCACGCGCTCCCCCGCCCCGAGGTGAACCCGATGCTCGTGGAGCTGGGACTCTCCCCCGACCTCCTCTGGCGGGCCCACCGCGTCGTGGTCGAGTGGGACAGCTGGGCGCACCACCGCACCCGCGAGCGCTTCGAGGCGGACCGCGCCAAGACGGTCACGCTCCAGACCGCCGGCTACGCCGTGCTGCGGTTCACCCATCGCCAGACCGTCGACCACCCCGAGGTCGTGGTCGGCGCGATCCGCGCCGCCCTACGCCGATCCCCACCTCGATCCCGCTGAGCGGGCCTCAGGTGGGGCTCGGCGCCTGGACGCGGCAAGCCGGACCGGGCACCGTCAGCCGACGTCGAGGGGCGGGCCGTGGCGGCGCACGCCCTCGTCGAGCGGGAGCGCCGCCAGCGCGTCGGCGACCCGCACGCCGTCGGGGGTGACGAGGTCGAGATCCAGCTCCAGGAGCGGGATCATCACGAAGCGACGGGACGTGGCCTCGGCGTGGGGCAGCGTCAGGCGCTCGGAGGAGAACGGCGCGTCCCCGAGCAGGATCAGGTCGACGTCCACCGGGCGGGGCGAGTGGCGTGGCAGCGACGGATCGCGGCCCTGCTCCACCTCGATGGCCTTGGCCACGTCGAGCAGCGCCAGCGGCGGCAGATCGGTCTCGATCCGCACGCACACGTTGAGGAACGTCGGCTGGTCGAGGATCTCCCCCACCGGATCGGTGTCGTACACCGACGACGACGCGGTCACCGCGACGCCCCGGGCGACCAGCGCGTCGACCGCGGCCTGCAGCTGCGCCCTCCGGTCCCCCACGTTGGAGCCCAGCGACAGGTAGCCGATCACGACGTGGGCGCGGCCGCGGTCCGGGCCGCCTGCCCGCTCAGCGGCGCGAGGAGGGCCAGCTGGCGGGACTGGGCGAGCAGGACGCCGTCGGGCGACCAGATCTCGCAGTCCTCCTCGAACATCCCGGACGCCGACGTGGTCGAGCCCATCCGCAGCATGAGGAACGCCGCGGGATCGAGCTCGGGCACCGGCAGCGGCGCCCGCAGGTGGACGGTGTAGTCCAGCGTCGGCGCGATCAGCGGCGAGGCGACCATGGTGAACGGCGCGGGCAGCCAGGCGTCCAGGTAGGCGACGGCGGCCAGCGCGTCGAACGGCCGCGGGTCGACGAGGCGGATCCAGCCGCCGGTCAGCGCCTCGTCTCCCCCGGAGAACATCGCCGGGCCCAGGCAGGGCTTGCACAGGTAGCGCGAGGCGATCGGCGGCATGCGCGGATGGACGGGCAGCGTGGGCACGTCGTCCGGCGGCGGCAGCACCGGCGCCGGGGTCGTGTAGTCGAGGGCGACGGTCTGGTCCAGGGCGGCGATCGCCATGCCAATGGCCAGCAGCCGGCCCTCCTGCTCGGCCCGGACCGTGACGTTGGTCATCGTGCGCCCGACGCGCTCGACCGCCACCGCGATCCGCAGCTCCACGTCGTAGGCCGGCCGGCGCAGGAACTGCACGGACAGCGAGCGCGGCCGGCGCTCGGGGTCGTCCACCTCGGCCAGGACCGCGCGGGCGAGGATGGCCGCGAAGTAGCCGCCGTTGGGGCCGCCCATCGGCACGCCCCAGTCGGAGGAGCAGGTCGCCGCGTAGATCC
>Ga0247757_10000220_pt1 | contig 47959 bp, 39 predicted proteins | sample UWRJL126311R4_FD_180929 | JGI IMG/M metagenome (GOLD analysis project Ga0247757, IMG submission 180929) | Plant litter microbial communities from Arlington Agricultural Research Station in Wisconsin, United States - UWRJ-L126-311R-4 | ecosystem: Environmental > Terrestrial > Plant litter >... | reverse complement strand
ACTGGTGGTGAGCTGCTGCACCAGATCGGCGACGAGGCCGTCGGCCTTGTGCACGCAATCCTTGGGATCGTCGACGAAACCAGCCTGTACCGCATCCCAACGCGCCCGCAGCCCTGCGAGCTCGTCATCGGCGAACAACCCTGCCTCCGAATCGGTTTGGTGCTGGTCGTGCCGCTGCTGACCGGCGGCGGACGACGGCGGGTCCATCGGCGTGGTCGACGGGCCTGCACCGTGCGTCGCCGTGGCTCCCGGCTGCACCGGAGCGACCTGGTGCTCGGGCGCGACCTGGTGCTCGGAAACGGCCTGGTGCTCGGGCGCGACCTGGTCCTCGGGAATGTAGTCGGGGTTCTCCGAGCCGTACTGCGGAGCCTGAATGGGATTGACATCGGTGTGCTGATCGTGGGCGGTCATGCGCGAGCCTCCTTCGAGGTGTCGTTGTCGGTGGTGTCGAGAAGTCGTTCGAACAGGGCGCGGTAGTGCACGAAGGCCTCCCGCTGGCGTTCGGTGTTGACCTCACCGTTCTGCTGCGCGGCGTGCACGGTATGCGCGGCGCGATAGTTCTCGACGATGTGGGGGTGGTCGACGGAGATGTCGTCGGCACGCCGCTCGAAGTCGTCGACGGGGTAGCCGCGCTGGCGCATCACCTCGGTGACGAGCAGGTCCGCGGTGCCGACCGCCCGGGCGGGGTCGTCGACGAAGTCGGTCTGGACCTGCGCCCAGCGGACTTCGAAGTCGTTGCGCGCCACGGGTGATAGCGCCACGATGTCGAGCTTGTCGCGGTGCCGGGCCCGGGTGGCCAGTTCCTTCTCGGCGGCCTTGGGGTCACCGGTCTGCTGCACGGTCCTGTCGTATTCCGGACCGAAGTGTTGCTTGAGCTGTTCACTGCGTTTGCGGCCGCCGCCGGAACGCACTGCCAGCACCACGAGCAAGATCACCACAACGATTGCTGCGGCAATCAAAATCCATTGCCAGGTGGGCATTTCGAACTCCTTTCGTCAAGGTCGGGTAACCGTGCCGCCGTCTACGCAAACGTCAGTTTGTGGGCGGGGTCACAGATGGCCAGGTCAGAAGTAGTGGCGACGCCCGCCCACCGCGCGACCGGTGGAACCGAGGACCGCCAGGACGGCTCCGACGACGAGAAGAATGACGCCGATGGTGGTGAGGATCGAGATGTGGAGCAGGAGCCCCGCGATGACGGCGATGATGCCGAGGATGATCATGATCGAGCCTTCCGTAGAGGGAGTTTGGGCCGTTTCGACCTAGGACCAGTCGACCACCCTCAGGGGTGTGGTGGTACACCCCTAAGGGGGTAATGTCAGCGCCGTGCCTGAGGCGATCACGGTGGCGCTCATCGACGACTACGACGTCGTCGTGAAAGGCGTGGCCAATATGCTCGACCCGTATCGGGACCGGGTCGTCGTTGCCGAACTCGATGCCACGACGCCGCTCAAGGACACCGTCGACATCGCGCTGTATGACAGCTTCGCGCAACCGGAATCGGATCACGAAGAGATCGGCGTGCTCGTCGCGAACCCCTGCGCACGACGAGTTGTGGTGTACACGTGGAACTTTCATCCCGATCTCATCGCCAGCGCCCGCGATCACGGCGCCCACGGTTACCTGTCGAAGACGCTGCCCGCGCGCGAGCTGGTGGCCGCATTGGAGGCCGTGCACGGCGGGCAGACGGTGATCAGCGAGACGCCGCCTCGCGCGCGTCCCGCGCCGGGCAACGATTGGCCCGGCCGCAGTGAGGGTCTCACCGACCGCGAGGCCGAGATCCTCGCGCTCATCACGCAGGGCAAGAGCAACGCCGACGTCGCCCGGCTGACCTATCTCAGCCCCAACACCGTGAAGTCCTACATTCGCGCGCTGTACCGCAAGCTCGGCGTCGGCAGCCGCACCCAGGCAGTGCTGTGGGGCATGAAACACGGCTTCACGCCTGATCATCACCGCATCGAGCACTGGCGCGGGGGTCCCTGAACCGGCGCGGGGGGTGTAGCCTGGGGTGAGCTGGTCAACCCGGCAGTCCCGCTCAGATCATGTGCCACGCGTCCGCGATGGTCTCTTGCGAGTCTTCGCACACGCCGGTCACCCCGGTGGCAACGCCCCAAGTCGGGATCTTCGTGAATGCACCATCGTCCGCCAATTCGCTCCTCGCCCCCTTCGGGCTGCACAACTTTCCGTATCTGCCCAGCGTCGGGATCCTGAGCACCTATGCGCCGACGGCATGTGGGCTCGCCACGTTCAGCGCCGCCCTCGCCGGAAGTCTGTCGGCGCGCGGCGTCGAGGTCAACGTCGTGCGCATCTCCGACGGCAGCAGGTCGACACGGGCCGATGTGATGGGCGAACTCGTCAACGGCTCGGCGGCGTCCGTGGCGGCGGTGGCCACCCTGCTCAGCCGCTACGACGTCGCGATCATCCAGCACGAGTACGGCATCTACGGCGGCCAGGACGGTGACGAGGTCATCGAGGTCATGCGCGCGCTGACGGTGCCCTCCATCGTCGTCCTCCACACGGTGCTGAATTCGCCTACGCCACACCAACGTTCAGTTCTGGAAGAGGTAGTGGCGCGGGCCGACCAGGTGGTGGTCATGTCGGAGACCGCCCATCGGCGCCTCGCCGACGGCTTCGCCGTGGACCGCCGCAAGATCTCCACCATCCCGCACGGGGCGACGCTGCCCACGACCGCGGCGTTCAAACGTTCCCATCGGCCGATCATCCTGTCCTGGGGCCTGCTGGGTCCCGGCAAAGGCATCGAGCGGGTCATCGACGCGATGCCATCGCTGAAGAACCTGGCCCAGCAGCCGCGGTACGTCATCGCCGGGCGCACGCACCCCAAGGTGTTCGCCGCCCAGGGTGACGTCTATCGCGAGGCCCTGATCGCGCAAGCCGATCGCCTCGGCGTCGTCGACTCGGTGTCCTTCGACTCCACCTACCGCACACCCAAGGCGCTGACGGAGCTGATGCAGACCGCCTCCGTCGTCGTCCTGCCTTACGACTCGACCGACCAGGTCACCTCGGGCGTCCTGGTGGACTCGATCGCCAGCGGGCGGCCCATCGTCGCCACCGCCTTCCCCCATGCGGTCGAACTCCTCGGCAGCGGCGCCGGCACCCTCGTCGCCCACGACGACCCCGCCGCGCTCGTCAGTGCCCTCCGCAGGCTGCTCACTGATCCGCGCGTGGCGGGCACGATGGCCTCAGAGGCGCGCGAGCTCGCTCCGGCCATGGCCTGGCCCGTGGTGGCCAACTCCTACATCGGGCTCGCACAAGGGCTTGTTGCCGCCCGGCGGGCCTCGGCATGACCGGCCCCGCTTCGGCGACGGTCTTCACCCACCTGCTGCACATGACCGACCACCAGGGGACGTTCGAACACGCGCTGCTCACCGAACCCCGTCGCGAGCATGGCTATTGCGTCGACGACATGGCCAGGGTGCTGATCGTGGCCTCGCGCGAGCCTGCATCGGCCGGTGAGGTCAACGGGCTCGCCCGAAAAGCGCTGACGTTCCTCAACGACGCGCAGGCTTTCGACGGCGCATGCCGCAACCGCAGATCCGCCAGTGGCCGGTGGACCGATGAGCCGACGACCAACGACCACTGGGGCCGGGCGCTGTGGGCGCTGGGCACGGCGGCCGCGCACAGCGATGTGAGCCTCGTCCGACGGTTGGCGGCCATTCAGTTCGAGCGTGCCGCCAAGGCCAGGTCACCGCACTCCCGGGCGATGGCGTTCGCCGCGATCGGGGCCGCCGAGCTCGCCGCGGTGCAGCCCGCGCACGCGGCTGCGCTGCGCCTGCTGACCGACTATGCCGCGTCCATACGAGTACCCGCCGACTCCGGCTGGCTCTGGCCCGAGCCCCGACTGAGCTACGGCAACGCGTTGCTGCCCGAGGCGATGATCGCCGTCGGTGTCGCACTGGAGGACGCTGCCCTGCAGGACCGTGGACTCGACACCCTGGAATGGTTGCTCGACATGGAGACTGTGGACGGCCACCTGTCGCCGACACCCGTCGCCGGTCGCGGGCCTGGTGACGTCGCGCCGGGGTTCGACCAGCAGCCGATCGAAGTTTCGAGCCTGGCCGATGCGTGTGCCCGCGCGGCGAGTGTCGATCCGCGGCCGGCCTGGCCGGAGGGTCTGCGCGCAGCGGCCGCCTGGTTCGACGGTGACAACGACCTCGGCCTGCCGATGTGGGACCCCGACACCGGGGGAGGCTTCGACGGCCTGCACGCCGACGGGGTGAACCTCAACCAGGGCGCGGAATCCACGCTGGCCGCGCTGTCGACCATGCAGCAGGCACGCCGCTTTTCGCCTGTGCCGCAATGACATCGACGCGGGGCGAGCTCGTCACCCGCAGCCCCGCCCGGCTCCTCGCCGATCCCAGCCGTGTCATCACCCGGCTGTTCGTGCCGGGCCAGGAAGGCTTCGAGCAACAGGAGTCGCGTGCCGGCGTCGTGCTCGCGCGCCTGCTCGCGCTCACCGATGACGAAGTCCAGGCCGGCGTCGACGACATCATGGCCCGCTTCGATACGCGGCACCGGGACCTACGGGGGATCTTCTGCAGGCACGCCGACGAACTCACCGACCGGATCGATCCCGCCCGCACCCTCAGCGATGCTCGGATGATGTTGCTGGGCGCGACATTCACCAACGAGTACGCCATCGAGGGGGCGGCCCTGTGCAACCCCAGCATGGTCGCCCATCCCGATCAGACGGGCGTGCCGGCCGGGAGTCTGCGGTTCGTGATGAGCGTGCGCGGGATCGGGGAGGGGCATCGCTCCTCGATCGGCTTCCGAACCGGTGTGGTCGATGCGACGGGCATCGCCACCATCGACGAGGCCGGGCCGTATGCGTCCACGGGGCGATTCGAATCCACGCTGATGGACGCCGCGGTGGTACGCGCCGAGTTGACTCGACTTGGTTGCGCCGGCGAAGCGTCGGATTACATCTTCGTTGCGCTCGGTGAGCTGTTCACCCGCTCCGATCTGGATGAACGGCTCGACAGCCTGCGCGCACACCTGCGCACCCGCGGGGATGCCGAGGAGACCATCGGCCTGGTTCGTGACATCGCCGCACGCTCCTATGCGATCCGATTCCCCAGTGAGGTCACGCTTTCCGAGCGCGTGCTGTGGCCATCCATGGAGGCCGAGCAGGCCGGCGTGGAGGATGCCCGATTCGTCAGATTCGTCCACGATGACGGCGCCGTCACCTACTACGCCACCTACACCGCCTATAGCGGGTCGCAGATCAGTCAGCAGCTGCTCGAGACCACCGACTTCCAGACGTTCACCTCCGGTCCCCTCGTCGGGCGCGCGGCGGCCAACAAGGGTCTGGCCCTCTTCCCGCGGCGGATCGACGGCCGGTTCGCCGCCATGTCGCGGTCGGATCGGGAGACCAACACCGTCGCGTTCGCCGACCATCTCGCCGTGTGGCCGACATCGTTGCCGTGCCAGCAGCCGACCGAGACCTGGGAGACAGTGCAACTGGGAAACTGCGGCCCGCCCATCGAAACCGACGCCGGCTGGCTGGTGTTGACGCACGGCGTCGGACCGATGCGCACCTACAGCATCGGGGCGATTCTGCTGGATCTGCAGGACCCGACGCGGATGATCGGGCGACTACGGCGGCCGCTGCTGACACCGGCCCCCGACGAGCGGGACGGTTACGTGCCCAACGTCGTCTACTCCTGCGGCGGCCTGGTGCACGCCGGCACGCTGGTGATTCCGTACGGCATCTCCGATGTCGCGATCGCGCTGGCGACCGTGCCACTGGCCGATCTGCTGGCCGAGATGAGGCAATCATGAGGGAACGGCACTACGATCGTCGCGAACTCGTCGTCCACGTCGGAGCGGGTTTCGGCGTCAAAGAGCGGCCGCTCGTTCGGCATGATCTGTCGTCGCTGCGGTCCCACCTCGGCAGGTGGGACATCGACGAGGTCAGCGTGGAGGTGTCGCTGCAGGACCGCGGCCGCCGCGAGCAGCGCGTCACGCTGCGCACGGTCCTGCCAGGGTTGCCCCCGCTGATCGCGGTCGCGACGGACGCAAACCTCGCCTACGCACTCGCCCGCGCGAAGCACGAGCTGATCCGGCAACTGGAAGAGCAGCAGACGGGGCGCGAATCGGCCCACAACCGCCGGCATCGTGCCAGAACGATTCGCCTGCCTTCAGGTCCCGAATACTTCGGCGGCCGCGTACAGTAAAGGTACATGCCGGCGCGTGGCCTGTGGGGTACCCCGGCTCAAGATCTCGAACACCGGGTCCCGCTGCACACCATCGGCCGGACCACGCAAGGACACGCCATCGCCGTCACCGATATTGCCGCGTACACCCATCTGTCTGCCAACGACATCGAGAGCCTCGGCCGCGAGCTCGACGACATCCGCTCCGACATCGAGGAATCGCTGGGTGCGCGCGACGCCGCCTACATCCGGCACACCATCATGTTCCAGCGCACGCTCGACATCGCCGCGCGCGTCCTACTCGCCGGTACCCGCTCGAAGGCTGGTTTGGTCGCAGGGACGGCCGCGCTCGGAGTCGCCAAGGTCGTCGAGAACATGGAGATCGGCCACAACGTGTCGCACGGCCAGTGGGACTGGATGAACGATCCGGAGATCCACTCGAGCACGTGGGAGTGGGACATGGTCGCGCTGTCATCGCAGTGGAAGTCCTCGCACAATTACCGCCACCACGTGTTCAGCAACGTGATCGGCGAAGACGACGACCTCGGCTTCGGGGTCATGCGGGTGACGACGGACCAACCGTGGGAGCGCAAGCACCTGCTGCAGCCGCTGCAGAACCTGTTCCTGGCGCTGACCTTCGAGTGGGGGATCGCGCTGCACGGTGTCGATCTGCGGCGCGGCAGAGCCGAGTGGTTGGACCAGATGAAAGCACTGGGCGCCAAGGCCGCGCGGCAGGGCTTCAAGGACTACCTGCTGTGGCCGGTGCTGAGCCTCCGGCGCTGGCGCCGAACACTCGCCGCGAATGCGGTCGCCAACCTGTTGCGCAACCTGTGGGCGTACATGGTGATCTTCTGCGGGCACTTCCCCGACGGCACCCAGAAGTTCACCCCTGACGTTCTTGCCTCCGAGACGCGGGCGCAATGGTATCTCCGACAGATGCTGGGAGCAGCCAACTTTCGTGCCGGACGGTTCCTGGGGTTCGCCAGCGGCAACCTCTGCTACCAGATCGAGCATCATCTGTTCCCCGATCTGCCGAGCAATCGGCTGCCAGAGGTCGCCGAACGGGTGCGTCCGCTCTGCGAGAAGTACGGCCTGCCGTACAACACGGCTTCGCTTGCACACCAGTTCGGTTCGACGACGGGCATCGTGCACCGGCTGGCGTTCCCGGACGGCTTCTTCCGGCGTCGCCGGTCATCCTGACGCGAGGCTAGTCCGCTGGCATGCCTTTTTCGGTGTCGCTGTCGGCGCGGACCTGGTGCTCGAGCTTGGTGTCCCGGCCGCGTTCGACGATGGCCGCCTTGTCCCGGATGTGCATCGCGCCGCGTCGAGTGTCGGCCGCCCGGCTCGTGCGGGGAGGGCGGCCCGTCAGAAGGCGACGTGATGCCTTGGCGCCCGATTCGATGAGCGCGAGTAATCGGGATCCGATGGCGGCGAACATGGTGGTCTCAGATCTGTCGACGAGAACCCAGTACACGCTGAAATCGGTTCAGTGTCAACAGAGATGGCGCCGTCGTGTTCCGGTGACAGTTGGATGACGCTTTGCGGTGGTGGCGCGCACGGTGGACGGTAGGGAGACAATGGGCTATGGCGTTGTATGACCTCGGTGCGGTGCGCACTCGGCTGAGTACCGCGCTGTTCGGCATGGTGGCCGGCCCGGAAGGACCCGAGAATCGGGCCCGCATCCACGAGACCCCCGGTCCGCGGTGGTTCGCCGAGGACCGGCCGATCAGGCGCGTGCACGCCGATGCGTCGATGTTCGTCGGCGGTCTGCGGGCCCTGCTGCTGCAATCGCTGCATCCGTTGGCGATGGCCGGCGTGGCCGAGCACTCTGATTACCGCGGTGACCCGTGGGGCCGGCTCGCCCGCACCAGCACCTTCCTCGCGGTGACGACGTTCGGTGCGGCCGACGACGCGCAGCGTGCGGTGGACAAGGTGCGCGGCATCCACCGGTGGGTGCGCGGCGTCGCGCCCGACGGGCGCCCCTACGAAGCCAGCGACCCGCATCTGCTGGAGTGGGTGCACATCGCCGAGGTCGACAGCTTTCTGCGCGCCCACCAGCTCTACGGGTCGGCGCCGCTGGATCAGGAGGGACGTGACGGGTACGTCGCCGACACGGCCGAGGTGGCGGTTCGGCTCGGAGTGCTCGACCCGCCGCGTACGGAAGGTGAATTGGCCGAACGGCTTTCGGCCTATCGTCCCGAGTTGGCCGGGACGGCGGTTGCGCGGGATGCGGCGCGGTTCCTGCTGTTGACGCCGCCACTGCCGATGTTGGCGCGTGCTCCCTATGCCGCGCTGTCGGCCGCGGCCGTGGCCATGCTGCCGCGGTGGGCACGCTCTCCGCTGTGGCTGCCGTACTTCCCGCCCGCGGAGGCGACCGTGGTGCGGTCGGCCGGGCATGTTTTGGTTGGTGGGATTCGGTGGGCGATGACGGCTGGGTGAGGTGCGGCAGACGCGTGTTCGGGCTTCCGATCAAGCAGATCGGTGAGTGTCGAGGCTTACATACGGTCCGCGATGTCCTCGAGAGCGCCGCTTGCATTCGCCAACTGTTCGGCAATAGCTCGTAAATCCGTTGCAGGCGTACCTGATTCGCCGGCAACTTCGCCTGATCGCTTTTCAACATTCGCGAGAATCGTTCGAGCCTGCTGCACCAGTGCTCTGCACTGCTCCAGAGTTGCAGCGTTCGACGCTACGGTTGTTAACCAAGAATCTCTCCCGTGTGCTGCTGAGGTTGGCCGTTGCCGCGGAGATGGGAGGACGTCTCCCGGCAACCTCGGTGTCAAGATGTAACCGTTGTCCGGAAAATTGCCGTACGCAACAACGTCTTCGGGTCTGCGCGTTGCGTACATGGCCACGTATGCGCATACCACAGCGTCGACTGGATCCTCCGCACGGTCGAGGTCGACTTGGCGCTCGGCGTTCGAAACCGCCTCGCGAAGTTCCCTCCACGAGTGATTGTCGGCCAGGTTGAGTCGCACAGGGTGACTGTTCAGACTTTCGAGCGCACCGATCAGTCGTAGTAATTCGGACCTGCGGTCGTCGACTGACCCCTTCTTGTATTTGAAGATCCGACCGAGATGGAAGAGTGCCACAGTCGCCAGGTGAGGGAACACTTCGACCGCACGAGCGCGGTCCAGTGACTCAGGATCGATGTCCAGTCGTAGGGCCTTCGCGAGACGAGCTCCCCGGGGCTCCGCTGTGAAACGTCTGATGTTCGCGGAGTGGGCGCCAGCGTCGAACGGCTGGTAGACGGCGTTGAGCTGTGACTCTGCCGGCCGCTGGCCGGTCTGGTTTGTCACCAGGAGTGGTGCATCGATAGCAACGATGCACTCGTCCTGTAGGTAGTGCTCGATCGACTCGATGATATCTCTGTCCGACACGGCTGTTCGAAGTTGAAGCAAGGAGCCGCGCCCATCGAGGACGGCGATCCCCGTCTGCTTGGGTGTCCGCGCGAGATCAAGGCTGCCCCACGCGAGATCGATTCCGACGAAATAGACCACGGGCCTCCTACCGCTCTCGGTTTTCGCGCTCGCTCGCCCATGTCGCCGAACCGGCGTCCCACAGATCGATCATCTAGGCATGGTCATTCGGTTCTACGATTCTCGAGCGCATTTATGAAGGGGCTGGGTTCGCCATGCCATGTCACGAGTAATTCCTCGCGAGCACGGGTGCAGGCCACGAACAAAAGGCAACGCTCTCTCTCGATGTCTTGCTGATGTGTTTGCTTGTCGTCGTCGAGCGGTGTGACGGCGTTCGACGCTGGCACGAGCTTGGCGCTGACGCCCCCCACGCACACACAGCGGAATTCGAGGCCTTTCATGCGGTGCATGGTTCCCACGTGGACGGCGTCGTCCTCGCCAGATGCGCGGGCGAGATCCACGGTGGCGACGCCGTGCGAATTGAGCGCCTTTTCGATTCTCGGTGCCAACCATTTGGCGCGCACAGCTACGCCGATCTCTCCGGGCTCGACGCCACTGTCGATCCAATGGTTTACGACGTCTGCGATGTGCTGCGCTTCATCGTCAGCTGATCGAGATCCGTGGAGGATCGGTGGCTGCCCGTGCACGTACGACTTGCACCCGGCGATCGAGTCGAGGCCGCCTTCCATGTCATCGATTGGTTCACCACGCATGAGGCCGAGGCTCCAGCCGAGAATTTCTGCCGTCGTTCGGTAGTTGATGCTCAGCCGCGACGAACGCCCAGCGATGTTGATGCCCACTTCGCGGAGGCTGACGCGGTTGTCGTAGATGCGTTGATGTGTGTCGCCGGCGATGAAGATGTCGTCTGGTCCCTCAGCGACCGCCGCACGAAGCAGGCGCCACTGATCAGGACTGAGATCTTGAGCTTCGTCGATGATGATGTGGCGGAACGGCTTGCCCGTGGTGTCGTCGAGGAGGCGCGTCGCTTCGCGCCGGACCGTTTCGTGTGTCCAGACGTTCTGCTTGACGAGGGTCTGTTCGAACTCCCAGATGGCCTGCCACACCTGGGCGCGTTGCGTCGCTCCAAGTGCCCGACCGCGCCCGGTCCGCTTGGCGGCAAGATACTCGTCGGCAGTGCTGATGCGGCGGCCTAGTACGACCTGCCGCCACTCCTCCGAAAGGAACACGGGGGTGAAGGTGAGCCCGAGCCCGTCGGCGAGGCCCGCCCACAACGCTTTCTCCTCCTCAGAGTCCAACATGTTCGGCGGACCGTGAGTCTTGCGGAAGACGCGGTGGGCGATCCGATCGACGTTGGACACCTCGATCCGACCTGCTACGTCCTCGCCGTCGACCAACATGTCGAGTCCGGCCTGCAGCGTGTCAGACAGCGTCGAGGTGAATGTCGTGACCAGAATCTTGCCGTCGTCCCGTCGCGCGAGCATGTGCGCACGATGCAGTGCGACGACCGTCTTGCCTGTGCCAGGACCGCCGGTGACACGCGCGGGTCCCCCGAAAGCCGCCTCGGCCGCTGCGCGCTGAGTCGGGTGAAGATAGACCCGCCAGGTTGCGAAGGGGTGCGCGAAGACGTTCATCAACTCCTCGGGTCCCTCGACCAGCACGACTCGTTGACCACTACGTAGCACGGCAGCATCGAGGTCTTCGGTGTCGATGGGCTCGCTGAGAATCTGCGCCCCGAGGTCGGCCCATACCTCTTCGGGCGTGAAGCCGGCGGCCAGACCGAACAGCACGTCCCACTGAGTCTCCGGAAGAAAGGACTTAGCTGCGTCCAGCTGTGCGGGGTCGGTGACGGTTCGAGCAAACGTGAGCACTTTGTCGTCGATGCCGAGCCTGGTCAGCTCGCCGTCTTTGACAACCGAGAAGATCGGCGCGCCGGAATTCTTCGCCGCTTCGGCCATCTCGGGGATCTGGCGCTCGAGTTCGGCTTCATCGCGAATCTCGATACTGCCGGTGGCCGAGTTCACCGAAACGTTGCTGCGCTGAGCCCATGCGTAGGCGTCATCGTGGTGCAGAACCTTGAGCAAGGTGTAGACGTCGCCGTTGACAGGTGCGAGCACGATGCCGCGCCACGCCTGATCGATGCGAATGGATCGAAACCTCGGATTGCGAGCGTTGACGATCTTCTCCAGGTGAAGTCCGGTGTGGGTGGCAGCATCGAACTCGTCGAAGACCTCAGTGACCCGCTTGACTACGGGTTTTTCCAGTTTCGCAAGGTCTCCCAGAAAGCCCTTGTCGATAGCTAGCGAGGGCATCGTCCCCTGCTCCTTTCCACCTCAGGCTTTCCCGACAAGACTTGCTCGACCATACGTTCAGGTACTGACATACGGAAAGGTCGAGATCGGCGGAATCCAAGTCATGAGGCTCCTCGATTCGCAACCGCTCAGCTGAGGTGGACACTCTCGGCTGAATCAAACCTGCCCGATTGGCTTTTGAGCCAAACCCACCTCTGGCCATAGCAGATGTGCGGAACAACTGACGGTGCGGAGCAAGGCAAGACATCCTGGATCACGACGATCGGTGTCAAGCCCGACACGGTGTCGGGGTTTCCTCGTATCCTGACCGGACGATGATTTGGAGCGACTGCCGGGGGCGCCTACATGTTCGCTGTGGGTCCTACGTCAATACGGTGCGCACCGCGCGAGGCATGGTATCGAGAGCGGGATGCCCCTGTACCGGTTCCGTTGGTCGAATCTGCCCGCACCACTCCTCGAGGAACTCTGCGAAGCCCTTCTGCAGAACTACGAGGAGATGGATCACGCGGACGCGCTGCGGTCGGTCTACCGAGCGCGTCCTTGAGACGAGTTCGTGCGCGAAGCTTGGCCGACGCTCCGCGACGTCTGGCTCCACCGCGACGGCCAATCGCGACAACGAGTCGTTGATGATCTGCGGTCGCTTCGAAGTGACGAAGGGAGGCTCACCAACCGCCGCGCACAGATGGAATATCTCCGCAGACTCAGGTGCACGAATAGAGTTCGGTCGGTCGTCCTGGAGGCTTTCATCTCGTGCGGCGAGTCCTCCCATACCTCGGACGACGACGCGGCACGAACAAGGCGTAGTCACCGCCCACAGGCGAGTTCAGAGAACGGAAAGCGATTGACCATCAGCGCGCCTGCCGGTGCCGCAGAGGTGAGCCCGTCTGCCCACCATCATGTTGCGGTTCCCGAGGTCGGCCAGATCGTGACCGTGCGCGGCGCGAACTGGGCGGTCACCGACGTCGAGCAACAAAGTCTCCCGCGCAGTGCCCACGATGACGCCGTGAGGCAGCTCCAGAACGCCGTGACACTCCAATCGGTCGAGGATGACCGACTCGGGGAGGAACTTCGCGTCGTTTGGGAACTCGAGCCCGGCCGCATTCTGCAGCCTCCTCAAGGCCTTCCCGACCGCATCGATGCGACGAAATTCGATTCACCCGAGCGGCTCGCAGCGTTCATCGACGCGCTGAGGTGGGGCGCAGTCACGAGCGCGGACGTGAAGACCGTCCAGGCGCCGTTCCGGTCAGGCGCAAAGGTCGAGCCCTACCAACTCGAGCCGCTTCGCCGAGCGCTGAGCGCACCTCGCGCCAACCTTCTCCTCGCCGACGACGTCGGCCTCGGCAAGACGATCGAAGCAGGCATGGTCATCCAGGAACTCCTCCTACGTCACCGCGCACGAACGGTCATCATCGTCTGCCCCGCCGGGCTCGCCGTGAAGTGGCGGGACGAGATGCGCGACAAGTTCGGGCTCGACTTTCGGATCGTGAACTCCGAGACGATGAGAGAAGTGCGGCGGACGCACGGCGTCCATGCCAATCCGTTCACCCTGTTCCCGCGCATCATCGTGTCGATGGCGTGGCTACCCGGACCTCGCGCCCAGCGTCAGCTCCGCGACGCGCTGATCACCAAATCCCGAGGCGCCGCGTCTCGGTTCGCGTTCGACGTCCTGGTCGTCGACGAAGCCCATCACGTCGCACCATCCACCCCGACGAGGACAGACAAAGCCGGCTTGCGCAAGGGTTACGCCGTCGATTCGCAGCGCACCCGGGCCGTCCGCGACCTCGCCGAACGTTCTGAACACCGACTCTTCCTGTCTGCGACCCCGCACAACGGCTACACCGAGTCATTCACGGCACTTCTGGAGATGATCGATCCCCAGCGTTTCGTCCGGGGAAAGTACTTCGACGCGCAAGCGCTCAGAGACGTCGCGGTGCGCCGTTTGAAGAAGGACCTTCCCGGCCAGTTCAAGAAACGCGAAGTCAAGGAGCTGCGGTTCACTCCGTCATCAGACGAGGCCGAAGCGTACGACCGACTGATCGCCTTCACGAAGCGCCGCGACAAGGCTTCCAAGGGCGACGACCACGGCGCCAAGGACATGGCAACTCTTCTGCTCAAGAAGCGGTTCTTCTCCTCACCAGCGGCGTTCGCCAGGACCATCGACGTGTACAAAGACACCCGCCAACGAGGACTCGCCGTCGACTTCGACGCCGAGTACGAGCAGGTTCTCGGCCTGGAGGCCGATGAACTCGAGGAGGGTCGCCTCGAACAGCCGGAGACTCAGACCCTTCAACAGACGAAGAAGGTGCTGCCGCCCCTCACCGATGAAGACAACGCCGACCTCGACTGGCTCAGCGACTGGGGACACAGCTACCAGGCCCGCCCAGATACCAAGCTGGAAGCCCTCGTCGGTTATATCGAAGCGAACACGAAGGCCCAGGACGACTGGCTCAACGAACGCGTGGTCATCTTCACCGAGTACGTCGACACGCTCGAATGGATCCACGGGATCCTCCGCCAACGGGGATATGAGAACAATCGACTCGCGGTGATCGACGGAGGAACCGATGCTGATGAACGCGAGGTGATACGCGCGCGGTTCAATACCGACCCCTCACGAGAGAAACTGCGCATCCTGCTCGCGACTGATGCGGCCGGTGAAGGAATCGACCTGCAGGACTACTGCCACCGGCTGGTCAACTTCGACATCCCGTTCAACCCCAATCGGCTCGAGCAGCGCATCGGCCGGATCGACCGTTACGGACAGACCCACGACCCCGAGATCCGCCATTTCGCGACCGATGAAGAGAAGACTCAACTCGCCCAAGACGTTGACCTGCTGGCGCGGGTTGCGAAGAAGGTCGCCCAGATCATGGCCGATCTCGGCTCGGCCAACGAGATCATCGCGCCCGACTTGCAGCGCCAACTCGGCGGAATCGACGGAGGACCCCGCAAGGGGAAAGCCGAGAAAAGCCCGATCGGGCAGATGCTCGCAGGTGGACGAGACGTCGGTGCGGAGCTGACCAAACTCGCTCAGGACATCGCGGTGAGTCGCGACACGCTTCACTTGCGGCCCGCGAATCTGCAACGTGTTGTCGACGTCGCGTTCGAGCTCGACCGTCTACCGCCTATGGACGAAGTGGGCTCTGACCGTACAGATGTGCCGGTCTTCCGCCTCCCGACGCTCGGCAGCTCTTGGGAGCAGGTCACGCGCGGGCTGACGACTGCCCTTGATCGTGAAAATCTTCGTCCGATTGCGTTCGACCCGACAGTGCTCGCCGAGGACTCCGATGTCGTCTACATGCATCTGGGTAGCCCACTGCTGCAGCGCGCCACTCGTAGGCTGCGGTCCGCTCTCTGGGGTGGCGAGCGATCATTGGAACGAGTCACCGCCGTCGTCGTTCCGGGCTTGGAGGAGTCTTTCGCTGCTGCAGTCACGCGCCTGGTTCTGGTAGGCAAGGCAGGTCTTCGCCTGCACGAGGAAGTCTTCTTGGCGGGGACTCGCTTGGGCCGTCGTCAGGCAGTCGGCGAGCAGCGCGCCGAGCAGCTACTCGAGAACGCCCTTGACGCCGAGAACCTCGAACCCGTGCCGAACCACGTTGCGGAACAGCTGACGAGAGCATGGGATGACGACACGGATGACGGGCTCCGAGCGCGGGTGGCGAAGGCTGTTGCCGATCGGGTCGAACGTCGGCAGCACGCGGTCACGGCCCAGCTGGAAGAGCGCCGGACTGCAGATCGTGAGCGCGTCTTCGAAACATTCGATCGATTCGGCGCGACGCTGAAGTCTGCCCTGGCTGAAGCCGAGTTGATCGAATCCGAACTGACTTTGTTCGATGACGAGCGCCGCCAAAGTGAACGAGACCTGCGCCAGATCCGCGCGCGCATGGACGCGTTGGCCGGTGAACGTGATGAGGAGTTGGTGGCGGTGGATGCGCGGTACACCGATGTGCAGGCTCGGACGTTCCATGCCGCGGTGTTGTTCGCCTTGTCGCCGAAAGACATCGAGCGGGGAGAATTGACCATCCGATGAAGAAGATTCGTGTCGGCTTTGGTCCGGATTTCAGTTGGCTCGACCAGTTCGACGTCGATGGTCCGTTCTTGTCCTTGCCTGTGGTGAAGGGGTTCTGGCCCAGCGGGGTTGATCGGTTGGGGGATGCCGATGACCGTCTGGTGACGTTCAAGCAGGGCTTCACGATTTGGCTGCGTGCTTACGACCAGCAATCGCTCGAGAAGCGGGAACAGTACGCCGAGACCGCACGGGCCTGGGTCGATTCGCTGCTCGATGAGCTCGCCGGGTGGGGCGACCTCCGCATTGGTGCAGACGACCTACCTGCTGAGTTCGAGATCCATTCGCCGGGTGAGCAGGTCCGGATTCGTGCCCATGGAGGGCTGCGTGGCCGGGAGAAGGGTGAGATCGCGGCGCTGTTGCGAGTGGTCTCGCCGAGCGAGGATCTGCGCGGACCTGGCTTGGATGGGTGGGCAGCGACCGAAATCGACCGGATGGCAGCACTTCTGCGGCAAGCAGGTGTACCGATCGGCATCGTGACAGACGGTCGGTGGTGGGGGATCGTGTGGGCCGAGGAACGCACGGCGACCGGGTCGGGCATCGTCGACGCCGTCACGTGGGGTGAGGAACCGTTGCTGCGTGATGCTTTTCTGACATTGATCGATCAGCAGTTGCTACGCGCGAAGAATCCCGATCATCGACTTCCGCGATTGTTGCAGCGAAGCGAACTCGAGGCCGAGGAGATCACCGAGGCCCTCGGCACTCAGGTTCGCAAGTCGGTTGAGCTTCTGGTGCAGGCGTTTTCCGAGACGCGGCTCCTTGCAGCCGAGAACGGCGAGCCCGATCCTCTGGCCGAGAAGCCTGACGACGTCTATCAGGCGGCGGTCACCGTGATGATGCGTGTGGTGTTCCTGCTGTTCGCTGAGGAGCGCGGGATGCTGCCGACTGAGCGGCTGTATTGGGATTCCTATGCCATCCGCGGGATCCTTGACGACCTCAAGGATCGCGCATTGGCGTTTGGCGAGGAAAACCTGGACGAAACGCACGATGTGTGGCATCGGCTGTTGGCAGTCAGTGATGCCTTGTACTCCGGTGTGAACTACGACGAGATGCGTATGCCCGCTTATGGGGGCTCGTTATTGGATCCGGAGCGGAACCCGTGGTTGACGGCGACCGACCAGCATGGTCTTCGAGTGCAGGTGTCTGATCGGGTGATGCTGCACGTGCTGCAGTCGGTGCAAGAGGCCAGGGTTCGTAGTGAAGCACGGCGAATCTCGTTCCGTGACATCGACGTAGAACAGATCGGTTACATCTACGAAGGCCTGCTCGGATACAGCTGCGCCGTCGTCACCGACGATGTGGTGGTCGGGCTCGTAGGCAAGGAGGGCGAGGAGCCTGAGATCACGCTAGGCCATCTGAATGCGCTGCGCGAAAGCGTCAGCAGCACGAAAGCTTTCGTTGAGAAAATGATCGAGTGGGTGAAGAAAGACCAACCCGCTGCAGGCTTGAAGACGGCTGCGCAGTTGGTGAAGTTGACCGACAAACAGGTCGACGAAGCGGAGCTGCGGCGTCTCCTCACTCCGGTTGCTGGCCAAGATCCCGAGTTGCTTGCCGACCTGATCCGGTGGGGAGAGTTGATTCGCCGAGATCTTCGCGGTATTCCATTGGTGGTCCCGCGCGGTGGATTGGTTGTGATGGAGACTCCGTCGCGGCGCAACGCGGGCGCGCACTACACACCCCGATCGCTGGCCGAGGAAGTTGTCAAGTACGCTCTCGAGCCGGTCGTTTATGAACCGGGGCCGTTGCAGACCAATGATGTCAATGTGTGGAAGCTGAAGTCCAGCACGGCGATTCTTGATCTCAAGGTCGCCGACATTGCCGCCGGCTCTGGAGCGTTCCTTGTCGCGGCCGCGAGATTCCTCGCGAAGCGCGTCACTGAAGCTTGGACCGAAGAGGGGATGCTCAGTGGCGCCGAACTCGCCAATCCGCTGCTTGCCGAGGAGCGCGCGATCCGCGAGGTCGTGGCGAGGTGCCTCTACGGCGCGATATCAACCCTATGGCTGTCGAGATGTGCAAGCTGTCGTTGTGGTTGGTGTCGCTCGACAAGACGAAGCCATTCTCGTTTGTAGACGACAAGATCCTCTGCGGCAACTCACTACTTGGCGTGACCACCACTGATCAGCTACTTCACTTGCACATCGACCCCGACCGGAAACGAAAGTTTCTCCAGCCCTTCGTCGATGTCGACGCGGTCCTCGCAGAAGCAACGCGGTTGCGGCGAGAACTTGCGTCGCCGGTCGACGAGGACGACCCCCAACGCTCGACGTCAGGCAAGCTGCGGCTCCTCCGACGGGCCGAGGAAGTCACCTCACAGTTGCGGCTGATGGCAGACGGAATCATCGCAGCCGGCCTCGCACTCGGCGGAAAGCCTGGGGCCCAGCTTGAAGACGCCTACAAGTCGCTGGAATGGGCTTTGGCTGAGGCCTTCCCATGCGCCGGATCGACCGGTGACCGAACGAAACTTGACTCCACCGTCGCGAAGGGTCTCACCCCGACAGTTAACACCGACTATGAACGGTGGCGCCCATTGCACTGGGCTATCGAAGTCCCCGACGTGATGGAACGTGGAGGCTTCGACACCATCATCGGCAATCCTCCATTTCTCGGCGGAACGAAGATCTCCGGGGCCATGGGCGGCAACCTTCGAGAATGGCTAGCGAATGTGCTCGCAAGCTCAGCGGGCGGCGGACGGGCTGACTATGTAGCGTACTTCTTCCTGCGGGCGTATTCCATGAGCCGTTCAGGCGGATCACTCGGTTTGATTGCGACTAACACTGTCGCGCAGGGTGATACGCGAGAAATCGGCCTCGACCGAATAACAAAGTCTGGTTTCCATATCACTCGGGCTATCCAGAGTCGGAAGTGGCCTGCGGCCAGCGCGAATCTTGAGTACGCGGCGGTTTGGGGTACAAACGCCGAACTCCCGGATGACATCATCCGAGTCAGCGACGGCGAAATCGTGAAGCGGATATCGACCCTCTTGGAACCTGCAGGTCGGATCGATGATCACCCACGACGCCTTGCCGAAAACAGCGGTATCACTTTTGAAGGTTGCAAACCATACGGTCAAGGCTTCATCGTCACTCAAGAAGAGGCGCGTCAATGGATTGAAGAGGATCCGACGTGTGCGGACGTTTTGTTCCCGTACCTCACTGGCGAGGATCTGAACTCACGGGCCGACTGCTCAGCGTCCAGATGGATAATCGACTTCAACGATCGAACGGAAGCTGCGGCCAGCCGGTATCGGTTGCCGTACGAACGCGTCCGTGATGCCGTCAGACAGGAGCGTGCGAGATCCTCGACTGCGGTACGGCAGGCTCCCTGGTGGCTGTATTGGCGCGCACGTCCAGCCCTTCGAGCCGCGATAAATCACCTCGACGAGGTGATTGTCATTTCGTTGGTTAGTAAGACTGTGATGCCCGTGCGAGTCCCAACGGGCCAGATATTCAGCCATCGTTTGGCAGTGTTTGCGACCGACTCATATTCGGACCAGGCGTTGTTTTCGTCGGAAGCTCACTGGATCTGGGCGGTCAAGTACTCGTCGACGCTAGAGACGCGCGTCAACTATTCGCCCTCGGATGTCGTTCTTACTTTCCCTCGGCCACAGATTTCAGGCCGACTCAAGGAAGTTGGAAAGGCTTTTGATGTGGAGCGGCGACAGATAATGATGCGAAGGCTATTGGGGATTACCAGTCTATACAACCTCATCAATGACCATCGCGTGGATAATGATCCAGACGTTGTTCGGTTGCGTCAGCTACATACTGAACTCGACGAGGCCGTGATGGAAGCATACGGGTGGGATGATGTTCCACTTCAACACGGGTTCCACGCCTACCGTCAGATGGAGCGCTTCACCGTCTCTCCTGCGGCGCGCGTAGAAATTCTCGATCGCCTATCAGAGGAGAATCAGCGGCGCTCCAGCTTGTTAAATGCCAACGCCGCGAACAAGCAAGGACACCTCTTCAAATGAAGCTTGCATCGTCGTCTACTGTTCGCGCAGAACTACTTCACCTGATTCGGCGTGAACTGCTTGGACCACGCGGTGGTGATGAGGAAGAAATTAGGGGCACACCCCGCGCCGCCTACGGGGTGGGTGCACTGGCACCGGTGACAGTCGATCCAACCGCGGCGATAACAACAGCGTTTGAGTCGAACGATCCCAATGAGAGCGGCGTCGCTGTCATCGACACCGATGTCACGCAAAACGCGCAACGCGGTGTTCCAGTTAACACTGACGAGGATCCGGGAGATGCCAAAGACGAGGAAGAGCGAGACGAAGGGCCGAAAGGTGCTCTGACACATCCATCTTCGATGGGACTGCGGTTCCAGGTGCCTCTCGACTGCGGTGTACTCGCCGTCGGAGCTTCTTGGGGGAGGTACGAGACCTTCCGGCAAGAGGACAATGACGGTCGGAAAGTTCAGTGGTCACGTCGTATCCCGGTCGAGAAGGTGGAGGAGATCGACGTCCGTGGTTACGACAGCCACACGTCGCTGCCGCCGATCCAACTTGATGAATTCGTTTCTCTGCGTGTCGAACTGTTCCCGCGCGATGACCGTGTAATCGTCGAACTAGCGCTTTCGAACGACAAAGTCACTGATATGAACGCCCCGCCCGGTGACTGGCTTTTTCAGGCCAAACTCAAAGTCGAGGCCAATAGCGGCGAACCTGTCTTCCTACCGACGCGCGATGTGCTTCAACCGGATTACGACGAAACCGATGACGAGCGGCAGCGGCTGGATCTTCAGTACCGGCACCGACTTGAGTTCGCCGTCGGACGTACCACATCTGTTACGTGGAGTGAGCCGACGGACGCCAACGGTCAAGGGCTTCGGCGCGCCGTCAGCGTCGAAACAACTTGGCTTCCGACGGCCGACGTCCCGCAGACCAAGCCCGGTTCAGCGGGTGCGGCCGTCACCTCCATGCGCGAGCTCGCAGACCTTTCGTCGGAACAGGCTCCAGAGGCCTTCAATCCGCTTATAGATGGCTACACAGACTGGCTCGACGAGCAGCGAGCCATCGCCGAACAGCTTCCTGAACATCTTCAAGAGCCCGCGGCCAACGCCATCGCGGAAGCAGAACTTGCCGCTACGCGTCTGCGTGAAGGCCTTGAGTATCTCAGTTCTCAACCGCAAGCAATGCAAGCATTCCGCTTCATGAATCGCGCCATGCGAGACCAGCGCATCCGGAGCCAGGTTGCCATGCGTCGCGCCGCCAACGATTCTGAGAGCATCGAGGATGCGCTGATCGCGGTTGAAGCCAACGGCGATGAGGCGGCGTCATGGCGGCCGTTCCAGCTCGCGTTCATCCTGCTGCAGATCCCGGCGCTCACCGATCCAGCGCACCCATTCCGCAGCGGTGATGCGGCCAACGTCGAGCTGCTGTTCTTCCCCACCGGTGGCGGTAAGACCGAGGCATACCTCGGTCTCGCTGCCTACACGTTCGCGATCCGCCGCTTGCAGGGCAAGATCGACACTGGCGACGGTGTTCTCAATGGCGGCGACGGTGTCGCTGTTCTCATGCGGTACACGCTGCGCTTGCTCACGTCTCAGCAGTTTCAGCGCGCAACGGCGCTTGTCTGCGCGGCAGAGCTCATTCGACAGCAGGATCCGCCGACCTGGGGTGAGAAGCCCTTCACCATAGGGCTGTGGGTCGGGACCGCAGTCAGCCCGAAGCGCTTCGAAGATGCTAAAACGCAAGTGGAAGAAGTGAAGTCGGGCAACAGCAAGCCCTTCGGCCTGACCGTGCTCCAGTTGCAGCGGTGCCCTTGGTGCGGCACCAAGAGCGATCCGAAGCGAGACCTATTCGTCGACCGAACTGCTGAGCGGATCGAGGTCTATTGCGGGGAACGTCGCGGTGATTGCCCGTTCGGAATCGAAGGCGACGCCGACGGACCGCTACCAATCCTCACTGTGGATGACGAGATCTACCGGCATCCGCCGACCTTTCTACTCGCGACTGTCGACAAGTTCGCGCGTCTGGCGCGTGAAGGTGAGGCCGCCAGCTTGTTCGGCTATGTCGACGAGTGGTGCCCCCGCCACGGATATCGCCATCCGGACAGTCGCGGGCTTTGTGCCAAGAGCGCTTCACACAATGCTGTCAAGGGTGGTCGTCGCGTCTACCCGAAGGTCACCGTGCAACGCGTCGATCGGCTTCGCCCGCCGGACCTGATAATCCAAGACGAGCTGCATCTCATCACCGGCGCTCTCGGCACATCGGTTGGCCTCTTCGAGAACGCCATAGACGTGCTGTGTTCGTACCGGCGCGCCAGCGCGGTGATACGCCCACTCATCGTCGCGTCCACCGCCACCGTCCGCAACGCGGAACAGCAAGTACAGGCGCTCTACGGTCGAGGCGTCGACATGTTCCCGCCGCAAGTGCTCGACGTGCGGGACACGTACTTCTCGAAAGAAACGCCAGTCAGTGACGACGCACCCGGACGCAAGTATCTGGGCGTGTGCGCCCACGGAATCAGGCTGACACTTGCCGAGATTCGGATCGCTGAAGTGTTGCTTCTCGCCGGACAGAAGCTGCTCGACGAGAACGGCAAGGCTGCCGATCCGTACATGACGACTGTCGCGTACTTCTCGGCTACTCGCGAGTTGGCCGGAATGAGAAGGTACCTTGACGACGACGTCACGACTCGCGTCACGGGTAACACCGAGCCATTCCCACGTCGGACAAATGACTTCGAGCGCCTGGAGATCGGTGAGCTGACCTCGCGGATTTCTTCGGAGGACATCTCGGTGAACCTCGACAAGTTGTCGCTCCCCTTCACCGAGCGATGGAGCACCCAGGGGCGGAAAAGTTTCCTGGAGGAACGACATGCCGCTCGCAAGGCCGGCAAGCCGGTGCCCGAATGGGAGACCAAACCATTCGACTTCGTTCTCGCGACCTCGATGCTTCAAGTGGGTGTCGACGTTCCCCGACTCGGCCTGATACTCGTCGTCGGACAGCCCAAGAACACTGCCGAATACATCCAGGCCTCGTCCCGCGTCGGCCGTGACTCGTCGAAGCCGGGTCTTGTTGTTTCGCTGGCCAATTGGTCCAGGCCGCGCGACATGGCCCACTTCGAGCAGTTCCGCCACTACCACGAGACGTTCTACGCACAGGTCGAGGCCTTGAGCGTGACGCCGTATTCAGACACGGCAATGGAGCGCGGCCTCATGGGCGTACTCATCAGCGTCGCGCGCGTGACCCAAGCACGAACGCAAGCGGGCCTTTCACCGGAGTCGGGAGCCGGCGCGATTCTGGGATCGATGAACAAGGTCGCCGAGCTCATCGAGCAGATTGCTGCTCGGGCTGTACCGGCCGTCGAAGATGCGGGTGTAGCAGAAAGGCTGCGCCTCAAATTGATTCAACGGCAGGATCGTTGGTACGGCAAGGCTGAGGAAAGGCAAGGCTCACTGTTCTATGAACGCGTTCCGAAAGATGCCACCGCTTGGCCATTGTTGATCAGTCCTGAGTCGTCGCTGATGAGGCCAGCCGACCAGGTGTTCGTCGTCGCGAACTCCATGCGCGAGGTGCAACCGGAATTGAATCTCCTGGTCAGCCCGACGGCCGAGAACCTTGCATTCAGAGAAAAGCCGGACTACCCGAAGTGGAACGTCCCTGTCGAAAGCAAGAAGTGACTGAATCCCTAGCGACCACCGGCGCCGGCCTCCAAGACGTCGAGCCAATCGCTGTAGGCGCCGACACACTGGACCCTATGGCAGATGTCGAAGCCAAGACCTCGAAGAATTATGCCCGGGTCGGATCCATACGGCCATCAGCGATGCTGTACACCAACGGGATCGGGGCGACGGTCGACCTGCCGCATTTCGCAGTGATGCCCTCAGGTATCGATGCATGGGAGCGGGTGTACGCCCGCCGGCCGGGCGGTGCTGAGACGATCGCCGAGCCTCGACTGCTCGAGCTCACCCGCAGACACCTCGGCACTCAGGTCGCTGAGCTCCGCAAGCCGCCATGGGCGCCGGAAGAGAAGGGATGGTCAGCCGGGTCCGCCATCGATCTGGGAATTCCCTGCCGTGTGTTCCCGCAATGGTTGCGCTGCACAGGGTGTGGGCTCCTTGCGCCGGTGTCACATGAGCGCTTCACGTACCGCAACGTCGTGAAGTTTCGGCCGGATCACGCTGAATTCACACACGAGAACTGCAAAGGCTTCGAAGGCAAGAAGAAGGGTTTCCGGGCGGTGGCATTGCCCGCTCGCTACATGATCGCGTGCGTCAACGGTCACCTCGACGAATTCCCCTACGATGCCTGGGTTCACAGAGGCAGTCCCTGCCCCTCGGGGAGCAAGTTCCCCCCTTTAAGGATGCGTGAATGGAAGAGCAACATCGGTCCCGATGTCCAGATCCACTGCATGGCTTGTCAGCAGAGCAGAGGCATGCTCGAAGCGGTCGGGCCCAAATCAGCCGAGAAGCTCCCGATGTGTCGCGGCCGACACCCTCATCTCGACGCGTTCTACAAATGCGATCAGCAAGGGCGCCTGCTCATGCTCGGAGCAGCCAATCAATGGTTCGCGTCCATAATCGGGTTGCTCGCCCTGCCAACGGAACAGGCCGCATCGGCCACTGACCTCAGTGCATTGTTGCGGATACTTCCCAAAGGCGATCTCGATGATCTGGAAGACCTCGCCGAGATGAAGATGTTCCGAAAGTTTGCATCGATTGCCTTGAAGACCGACGCCTTCGAAGCGGTTGACGATGACCTGCTCTGGGAAGCAGTGCAGATCGCCCGCGGATCCATCGTCGCTCAAGGTGAAGACTCAACGGGCAAGCAGACAGATCCCCGCACCATCCTCGCGCCTGAGTGGGCCGTTCTCACAGACGAACCCAAGTACACACAGATGAGCGGCTCTCGTGACTTTCGGGCGGTCCATCGCGACGTGCCGGTGTCGCTTCAGCCTGTGATCGCTGCGGTGGTCGCGGTCGAAAAGCTCAAGAAGGTCAATTCGTTCGTCGGGTTCACGAGGATCGATGCCCTTGATCGAATCGACGACGCAGCAGCGCGTGTTGCCCCCCTCTGCACCAGCGGCAAGCCGACATGGGTTCCGGCCACCGAAGACAGGGGCGAAGGAGTCTTCCTGCAGTTCGACGAGTCTGTGGTCTCCGCGTGGGAACGGAAAGTTGTCGGACTCCCTGTGTGGGAGTCTTTCCGTCGAGCGCACGAGCTGAATTATCGGCGCCGAACCAGCAAGACTGCCGATCAGATCGACCCAGATATTCGCTTCCCCGCCCCGCGGTACTGGGCGATTCACACCTTGTCGCACCTACTCATTCGCCAAGCAGCGATGTCGAGCGGATACGGAAGCGCCAGCCTGACCGAGCGAATCTACGCCTGGCGAGCGGACGGTGAGCATGAAGCAGCAGCTGGCCTGCTGATCAGCACGACTTCTTCCGACGGCGAAGGCACACTCGGTGGCCTGGTCGAGCTCGCCAAACCCGCCAAGCTGGAACGCCTGTTCATCGACGCGATACGTCGTGGTGAACGGTGCTCGTCCGATCCGATCTGTTCGCATCGTGCGCCGAAGGGTAAAGAGGAATTTCTTCACGGTGCCGCGTGCCACTTTTGCCTTTTCCTCAGTGAGACGAGCTGCGAGCGGACGAACCGATTCCTCGACCGGCGTCTGCTGCTCGGCTTGATGACCGACGAGGATGTCCGAACGCCTCCTCTGCTCGAAGGACTTTCCTTTCTCTGATGAGCAGCGTCGTGGTCGCTCGACTGGGCGAATTGCTCAGCGCCGACGAAGCCAGGGCCGTCGGCGCAGCCCTTCGCCAACTCAAGCTGCCCCATCTCGCGGCGAAGCGCGCCTATCCGAACCATCGGGCGGAGGTCCAGCGGCTGCTGCGGCAGATGCTCCAAGCCGACGGAGACCTGCACCGAGTGGCGGCAGTGCTCGAGGGGATAGCGGCAGTGCCGCAGATCGAGCGACCAGTCGCGGTGTGGACCTCGCCGTCAGTACCAGGCTCGGGCGGGCACACGACTCTGGCGGCGCTCGACATGATCAACGGGGCCACGGCGTTCGTCTACGCGGCGACCTACTCAGCGGGAAAGAATTCGCCGCACTTGCTCGCACTTCGTCACGCAATCGACCGCGGTGTCATGGTGACCGTCGTGGTCGACACCAAAGAACGTGCAGACCACGCTGCCATGATGTGCGCGGCGCTGGCTGGGGCGCGCATGTGGCGGTTGGCAGAACCCGAGGACGGCGACTGGGCGATCCAACATTCGAAGCTGATCGCAGTCGACGACACCGCCGTCTTCGTGACCAGTGCGAACTTCTCCACTGCCGGAGCGAAGCGCAGTCTGGAATGCGGCATGTTGAGCAGGGATTCGCTGGTAGCGGCAAGCGTTCGACAGCACCTCGAGAACCTACACACCCATGGGGTCCTGGTTGATCTCACAGTGGACTAGTCCGACAAAGTGCTCGAGGATCGTGGCATGCGCGCGGTAGGGCTCTTCTCGGGTATCGGTGGATTCGAACTCGGACTCTCGAAAGCGGGCATCCCGGCCCACCTCCTGTGCGAGCTCTGGGACCCGGCAGCGCGCACACTTCGCCTGCGGTTTGCTTCTGACGTGGTCGGCGACATCTGCGGGCTCGGTTCCATCCCGACGAGTGACGTGGTGACAGCCGGCTTTCCGTGCACCGATCTCAGCCAGGTCGGACGGACCGCGGGCATCGGGGGGACTGAATCGGGTTTGGTCGGAGAGGTCTTCAGATTGATCGAGCGGACGCCACCGACGTGGGTGGTCCTCGAAAACGTACCCAACATGCTGAGTCTCCACGGCGGAGCGCCGATCCGTCATCTCACCGACTGGTTCGACGGGAATCACTGGAACTGGGCCTACAGAACGGTTGACTCTCAACATTTCGGTGTGCGTCAACGGCGACGCCGGGTCATCGTCGTGGCGTCCCGTACGAAGGATCCGCGAACCGTTCTGTTCGCGGACGAGTGCCGGCCGCGTGCCGCTGCCCGGAAGCACCTTGCTCACGGCTTCTACTGGACGGAGGGCAATCGCGGCATCGGTTGGGGGGACGGAGTGACCCCGACCTTGAAAGGTGGGTCGAAGCTCGGAATTGCTTCACCACCTGGCGTGTGGTTACCTCGTCGCGAGACAGGACGGGCAATCGTGCGACCTACGATCGCGGCCGGTGAACGCCTGCAAGGCTTTCCGTCGCACTGGACAGCCGGTGCAGGCTCTGAGGGAGTGCGCTGGAAACTCGTCGGCAACGCTGTCACCGTGCCGGTCGCCCGATGGGTGGGCAATCGGTTGCTGGAGCCAGGCACTCCTGTCGATGTTCCACGTCGGCCTCTCACGCAGTTGCAGCGGTGGCCGTTGGCCGCCGCTGGAGTCGGGAACGAGCGTGAGGGATGGGGTTTGAGCGAACGGCCGCTTTCACACCATGCTGGACCCTCTCTGGCGTCGATCCTGCAGCGGTATGGCGACCAACCTCTGAGCCTGGCCGCCACAAAGGGATTCACCTCTCGCCTCAAAGCGAGCAGCCTGCGCAGCCGCCCAGGCTTTGTCGACGCTCTCGACGAACACATCCATGCGCTCGAAGAATCCTGAGCCGCTCGATGAAGTCACGCGGCGCCGAATGCAGCAGCAGAGGCGAAGAGACACCTCGCTAGAAGTCGGCCTTCGGCAGGCGCTCCACAAACTCGGCTATCGCTATCGGGTCGACTATCGACTCGAGAAGTCCCTGCGCTGCCGAGGGGACATCGTTTTCACCCGCCGCAGAGTCGCTGTCTTCGTGGATGGGTGCTTCTGGCATGGCTGTCCGATACACGTCACTTGGCCTACCAACAACGCCGCGTGGTGGCGGGAGAAGTTGACTGCCAACGTCGACAGGGACCGTCATCACACTCAAGCGCTGGAAGAACTCGGTTGGACCGTCCTCCGTTTTTGGGAGCACGAATCTCGCGATGACACTGTCGCCCGGATCGTCGCGGTACTCCGCTAGCGATGTGAGGCTTCATCGCGGAATCCACCCGAGGTGGGATGTCGCTGTGGTGTCCTGATCCGAGGGAGGTTCACCGATATGGAGATCGAGGACGAGCGCGAGTTCCGCGGTGCCGCGATGGCTTGGCTGGCCGCACGCGGGGAAACTGGCCATAGGCGGATCGACTACGGTGCGCTAGCCGACTTCGAGTACAAAGGCATCCGAGTTCCGCTGACTGATCGGCAGCGCGGAATTCGAAAGCCGGCAGACTTCCACGCGGCACTTTCTATACGGACGACCTACACACCGCCGGGTCATGACAAGCCATACGGCGATCGAATCTCGAGTGACGGTCTACTCCGCTACAAGTACCGCGGAGACGATCCCAAGCACCACGAGAACCGAGCCATTCGAGCAGCCTTCGATCTCGAGTTACCGCTGATCTGGTTCATCGGAGTCGCCAAGGGTGTGTATGAAAGCGAGGTACCCCGTGTGGGTCCGCGACGACCGACCCGAGACATTGGAATTCGCGCTCGAACTGCCGGACTGAACATTGCGTCGTCCCGTGATTTCCGGTTGCCCGGGGCGGAGGGGTGAGCTACCTGGGTGACGGGCGACCGAATCACTCGCCTTGGCTATCGCTGTTGTCATCCGATGCCTGTGCGTCGTCATTCTTCGACTTCCGTCGCGCGAACATCCCCGCTCGGCTCCTCGTGGACTTCGACAAAAAGTCGTTGACGCGCGTGTAACCCTGCGTTGCAGCTGAGATCGCGATGGTCGCTTTCTCGCTGGCAATATCGGCTGCGGCCTGAACCGCCTGGAGCGGTGTCGGAGCCTCGAAACTCGACCACTCCAGCACCTGCGCCTTGCGCGCCATCGCGAACTGATCAAGATGCTCACGCAGCTTGGGAAGGTCGCGGTTGAGCTCCTGCACAGAAAAGAACCGCAACCCGTCGATGGCTTCGGTCCTCGACACCGCGTTCAGCACCTCTTGACCGCGCGTGTAGACATCGGAATCCGCCGATAGTTGGTGCGCCAGCAGTTCCTGGGCGTCGTGCAAGACCTTCTCGAGGTGGTCCGGCTCAACCGACGCGACGCGCGCAATGCGAAGCCTCTGCCATTTGAACAACGTTTCCTCGGCCACGATCAAGAGGCTCAAAGTCTCACCCAGCTGTTGGTTCTCGACCGCATTCACGACGAAGTCGGCGCGATCTTGGATCGGCCGGGACGGGTCGAACGACTTCAATGCTCCGAGTGCATGCTGGCGAAGCTGCTCAACCGTGCGGTTCAGGCCGGGGCCGATCCCGGAGATCCATTCCCAGTCAGTATCGGAGAACGAACCGTGCTTCTCCAGGTAGGCGACCATCCGTTCGACAGAGGTGCGATCACCAAGGATGTCACCGGAGCGTGTCGCTTGAGCGAGCCGCAAGACTTCATCGACCTTGCCTTCGACTCGTTCGACGGCGGCTTCGACCTCGCTGATCGCGCTTTTCAGTGCCATCTGGACAGCCAGCGTCTGCATCGACATCATCCGCTGAGGGCTGAGGTTGGCTGGCTTCCATTGGAGTTGCTTCGTGAACTTCATGTCCGCACCGCGGGTCATCATGCGGTAGAAGCCATCGGTCCCGTTGATGAGACTTCCGCGCTGGATCGCCGCGACGCTTTCCGGGTGTAATTGGACGAACTTCGCCGACTGACTCAGCACCGAGGCTGCGCCCGCAGCAAGACCCGCGGCGCTGTTGATCGAACCTCTGTCAACTCCCAACACCTGGATGGCGTGTCCTGCCGATTGCTGGATGCGATCGATGTACAGCTCGACCGCGGCCGGGTCGCCGTCGACGAGGATCCCCCCGGGCTGTGCTGCGACCAGAAGCTCGTCGTTGGCCGGTTCGGCCGGCTCGAGGGCACCACCGCCGTCGGCATCACGCTCTTCCATAGCTGGCCCATCCGCCATGAATTTCCTCCCCAGGGTAGCTGGTCGTAAGTCTAAGACAGCGGGGTTTCTCAACGCCCTCAATCGGGCTGCTAGATTTGCTGCGAAGCCCAGAGGGCGTGGGGTGCACCTCTTCTTTCTAATCACGAGGGCCTCGGTAGCCGGCATGGTCAATAGGGTCCCCGCCTGGCTGATGGAGCATCGGCGGAGAAGGGCGTCGCATGTCGAAGGGACGGGACGTCGCACGCAAGGTCGGCAACGCCTCCGCTCGTGCCTCGGTGTCGGCGGCCAAGTCCGGCGCCCAATGGCTGGAGGCACGTCGAGACAGGTGACATGGCTCGGCAGTCACCCGCCGAAGCTCCTGCGAGGCGTCTGCCAATAGGTGGAACCGAAGCCGGCAGTCCTCGTAGCCGTGGTTCCATGAGCTGGGCTAACTTGTCGTAGCTGCGCCTTATCCTCGGGGGCGCAACGGGAGCGCAGGGGCTAGCAGCCGCGCGGGAGGGAAGTGCCATGGAGAGCGTTGCGTACCAGCCGTTGGTCGGCGAGGTCATCGACCTCCTGATCGACGGCCTCGAGCCGTTTGTTGCTCGGGTGCTGACACCGATGCTGCCCTCGGGCACCCCATGGTCGGAGCTGCTGCGTGCAAAAGACGCCGCCAACGGTCGCCGAGGCGGCGAGTACCGCGGCCGTGACCTGTCGCTCATGCTGCGGGCGATGACCGAAAGGCTGGGCGATCTCGGGTACCCCTTCTCGCGGCACCTCTCGCGCCAAGCGGAGAACTACGCCCGCGAGCTGCGCACCGTCCGCAACCAGTGGGCCCACAACGAGCGCTTCGACGCTGCCCAGGCCTATCGGGCGATCGATTCCGCCGAATTACTCTTGCGCGCCATCGACGCCACGGCGCAGGCCGACGCTGCCAGCACGCTCAAACAGTCTGTCTCGCCCCTCACGCGGCCCGTCGTGAACGACGATGATGCCGACGATGTTCGGCTCGTGATCCCGCGGCGACCGCCGTCGGCCTCAGCCCCCGTAGGGTCTCCGCGCATCGAGATCTCAGCCGTGTCGGACCTCAGCTACGCAATGGCCCACTGCCGAATACCGGTGATCCACAACATCACCGTTAACCAGGTCGGCAGCGACGTGTCTGGCGCAATCATCGAAGTCGACGTGGTGAGCGCCATCGGCAGCCATGGCGGGCCCCGTGAAATCCACCTCGACCTGACCGCCGGCAGACCGACTGTCCTCAGCAACGTCGACCTCCAGCTCGACCCGGCGTCGATGCTCCAGGTCGATGAACAGAGTCCGGGTGACATCCGTGTCGTTCTCCGCGACACCGGTGGCGATGTTCTCGCGGAGGCGGCCGAGAACGTCGAGATTCTCGCCGCCAAGCAGTGGAAAGCAACTCCACCGCAACTCGCACTCGAAATGCTCGCCGCGTACGTCCAACCCAATGCCGCCGCGGTCACGACGCTGATGACTGAAGTCTCCGACCGGCTCTCGGGAACCACGGGCAACTCCGCGATCGACGGCTATCAGAGTGAGAGCCCGGAACGGGTGGATGCCATCGTCGGCGCAGTCTTCGACGCCATGCTCGCCCGAGACATCCGCTACGCTGAGCCGCCCGCGAGCTGGGGCGCCAACGGTCAGAAGATCCGGACGCCCGCAGAGGTGCTGGAGGGGCGACTGGGCACCTGCCTCGACACCACGCTGACGATGGCCGCTGCCCTCGAACAAGCAGGAATCAACACAACGCTCTGGGTGCTCCGGGGTCATGCCTTCCTTGGTTATTGGAGAGTCGACTCCGCACTCAGCGTCGTGTCCACGACAGAAGCGGTGGACGTGGTCAACCAGGTCGGCTTGGGCCACATCGTCCCCATCGAGACGACGATGGTGACCCATGCATCGACTCCAGGCACTCTCACCGAGGCGACCGAGGCAGCTCGCGCACATCTGACGGGCGATCTGTCGGGCATCGTCGGCATCACTGATGTTCGGCAGGCCCGGGAAGCCCGCATCTACCCCCTGCCGAGTCGATCCGTCGACGCGGAGGGCAACGTCGTCGTGACGACGTTTCAGCCCAACGCCGGGCGGATCTTCCTGCCTTATCAGTCATCCGGTACGCAGGTCCGTGCAAGCAGCGCGGAATTGGTGCCCGCGCGCGTCGCCCAATGGAAAAACGCACTACTGGACTTGAGCTTGCGTAATCGGTTGATCAACTACACCGATCGGGCTGGCTACCGGCTGGAAGTGCCCGCCCGCGCTATCGGCCGATTCGAAGACGCGATCAACGCAGGCGCCCCGATCGGCCTACTTCCGTCGGACGACGTGAAGAGTGTCGATATCGCGCGAGGCATACGCTTCGGACGCGACCTCCCCGAGGATCAGCGTGAGGTGCAACTCGCGGAGAAACGCAGCGTCTTCATCGACATCTCGGACGCCTCCTACAAAACCAAACTGAGGTACCTCGCCAACAAGGCCCGAACAATCGCCGAGGAAACGGGCGCCAACAACCTCTATCTGGCATTCGGCACTCTGCACTGGAACTTCAGTGAACGTGAATTGCGCTCGCCGCTCATTCTGGTGCCGGTCAGTATCTCGACGAAGAACCGAGGAGAGCGCTATCAACTGACACTCGACGAGGCAGGCACGTCGACACCCAATTACTGCTTGGTGGAGAAACTCCGCGTCTCGTTGAACCTCGACATCCCTGAACTGTCCAATCCCGCCGAGGACGAGTCCGGCATCGACCTGCTCGGGACCTTCAACGCGGTACGGCGGGCCATCGACGAGGCTGGCCTGCACTTCCGCGTCGAGGACACTGTGCATCTGGCGATCCTGCAGTTCGCGAAGTTCCCGCTCTGGACGGACCTCGACGAATCTTGGAAGTCGCTCTCCAGGAACGCTTTGGTCAAGCATCTGATCGAGACGCCGCAGGATGCGTTCGACGATGTTGCAGCGTCTCCGCCGTCCACCTTGGACCTCGACGAACTCGGGGCATCGGTTCCGGTGCCGGCTGATTCGTCGCAGCTGCGCGCCGTCGCCGATGCCGTCGACGGCCGTACCTTCGTCCTCGAAGGTCCGCCCGGCACCGGCAAATCCCAGACGATCACCAATTTGTTGGCGCACGCCATGTCAGCAGGCCGCCGGGTTCTGTTCGTCGCCGAAAAGAGGGCAGCCCTCGAGGTCGTGAAAAAGCGTCTCGAATCGATCGGCCTCGGCGAGCTGTCGCTCGACCTCCACGACAAGTCAGCGCGCCCCGCTGCTGTCCGCGCCCAGATCAAAGACGCACTGGAGCTGCGTCTGCACTACGACGAGGACCTGCTCCGCACACAGACGCAGACGGCCGAATCCAGCAGAGGCTCGCTGGGGCGTTATGCCGCAAAGCTTCACGAAAACAACGCCGTTCAGCAATCTCTGTACTCGGCACGATCCAAGGCTCTCGCTGCTGACCGGCAGGTCGAGGTGCTCGACGTTCCGAAAACGCTCGTCGCAAACGGCGATGCCGAAACAATCCGAGCCGTGGATCGGGCGCTGCGAACACTGCCGGACAAGGCCGACCTCGCTCGCCCGCGCCGCGGCCATCCATGGGGATTCATCGACTTGCCCCCTCCGGCCGGTCTCAATGCTCAGTCCATCCACGCTGCCGGCGTCGAATTCGATACCGCCCTTACCGATCTGGAGCGGGTGGGTGTATCGCTCGACGATCTTTCCCAGGCGGAAGGACCTGCCGCATTCACAACGTGGGCGAAACTCGCCGAGTTACCGCGATATCCACTCGAGGCCGTCGACGCCCTGCATGCCAGCTCCGGAGATGCTCGGCTTCGAGCGATCAACGACAAGCTGGCGGCGCTTGCGGGAATCGCAACTGACTGGCAAGCGTTCGTGACACCCGCGGCCATGGATCTCGATGTGCCCGCAATCAATCAGGCCGCAGTTGCGGCGGACGAGTCCGGCTTCTTCGGTCGAAAGAAGAGGCGCCGGGCGGTTCTGGCCCAACTGACGACAGCGCTCACCGTCGACCCCGCGTCGGTCGATCTGAAATCTCTCTCGACGCTGACCGGCCAGACGAGCCAGGCCCATGCCCTGGTGACTGCGCTGCGGGCTGACGTGGCGGCGCTGCCGCTTCGATTCTTCGACCGTCCATGGAACCCAGTGGTGCCCGCGGACGGCAGCCATCTACATGCCTGCATCTCGACATCGAGCGCCGTCATGTCCATGCTCGCACCCCGTGCCACTGACACATTCGTGCGTATGCTCAGGCGCTTCTACACCAGAACACGGCAGGGCGAAGCGGGTCCGCAGCTGCACAGACTCGCTGCGGCCTGGACCCGACTGCAGCACGAAACAGGTGCCACCCCCGAGCAGCTCCGTATGTGGGCGGGCGATGATTCGTTCGTCCAAAAGTGGTCGGCCACACGCGCGGAACGCAAATTGGAGACCTCGGCGTCGATTGATCGCTGGGTCGAGCTGGTAGTCCATCTCGAACCGCTTCGTCGTGCGGGTATGGATGTTGCGCGCGCTGAGATTCTGACCGGTGCTATCTCCGCTGACGACGCCGCGCTCGCCTTCGAGCGCGGAAAAGCCGAGGCCTCGGTCCGTGAGCGGCTGGAAGCCAGCGGTCTCGAAGATTTCGACATTGCCGCACACAACAGAGCAATTCAGCGATTCACCTCGAGTACGGGTCGGATCAGAGACGAGCTCACACGTGCCATTCCCGCACAAATCGTCGGCGCACGGCGTTTCGACTCGGAATCGGTGAGCGGCCAGGTCGGCGGTCTTCGCCGTCAGCTGGACCGCAAACGCGGTGGAATGAGCGTTCGTGGCTTGATGGAGAACTACGGCGAGCTGATCATCCAGATCCTTCCGTGCATGCTCATGAGTCCCGATTCTGTGGCGCGGTTCTTTCCGGCGAAGGCGGATCTTTTCGACATCGTGGTCTTCGACGAGGCGTCACAGATTCGGGTCGCCGATGCGATCGGCGCCATGGGCCGCGCGAAATCCGTTGTCGTGGTGGGTGACAGCAAGCAGATGCCGCCGACCAGCTTCGCCGAGACCACCGCAACGGTCGACGATGACGAGGACTACAACCCCGATGTCGTCGCCGACGAAGAGTCGATTCTGACCGAATGCGTCCATGCCCGCGTGCCTCAGCATTGGCTGTCGTGGCACTATCGCAGCCAGGACGAGGCCCTCATCGCTTTCAGCAACTTCCAGTACTACAACGGCAAACTCGCGTCCTTCCCGGCTCCTCTGCCGACATCGAGTGGCCACGGGATCTCGCTGGTGCGAGTCAACGGCCATTTCGAGCGGAGTGGTCGAGGCAAGATGCTCCGAACCAACACAGTCGAGGCGACGGCGATCGTCGAGGGCATCCGTCGGCATTTCGACGAGTCTCCGAGCGAAGCTCCGTCGCTGGGAGTCATCACTTTCAACGCTCCGCAGCGAGACCTCATCGAGAACATGCTGCGCGACGGGGGCGACGACCGGCTGCTCCAGGCGCTCGACGAAGCCGACGGTCTGTTCGTGAAGAATCTGGAAAACGTCCAGGGCGATGAACGGGACACCATCCTGTTCTCCGTCGCTTTCAGCAAGAACGACAAGGGGATTCTTCCCCTCAACTTCGGGCCGTTGTCGAGGCCGGGTGGTGAGCGTCGACTGAACGTCGCTGTGACGCGTGCTCGGCGCGAAGTGGTGTTGTATGCCAGCTTCGATCCGTCGGATCTGCGTGCGGAGGAGACGTCGCAGATCGGGACCAAACACCTTAAGGCGTACTTGGAGTTGGCGGCGCGCGGTACTGAGGCGATCACCGAGGGCGGGCGCCGACAACCGGTCGTGGACCGGCACCGCGATGACATCGCGGAGGCTTTGAAAGCAGACGGCTTCGAGGTACACACCGATGTCGGATTGTCGGACTTCCGCGTCGACATCGTGATCGCCGATCCAGACAACCCAGACAAGCCTCTAGTCGCCGTTCTCCTCGACGGTCAGGAGTGGCACGGTCGCCGGACGGTAGCCGACCGTGACGGCTTGCCGGTTGAAGTCCTGGGCAAGATGTTGAAATGGCCTGCTGTCGAACGGGTCTGGCTTCCCGAATGGTTGCGAAACCGGCAGGGCGTGCTCGTCGAACTGCGTGCCGCGGTGAGGGCGGCGAAGGAACCGCAGCCGACTCCTGCAGTCAGGGAGCGCGAAGCTGTTCTGACGAAGGCTGAGCCGACGGTGCCGCCACGGAACACTCCGTTCGCCCCGATGCGATCCGCTCGTTTGACGCCGGCTCCGACCACGCAGCCACGACACTCCGGCGTGACGGAGTTTCGGGAGTGGAGCCCACACGTTGAAGGGGACATCAGCGTTCTGGACTCGCTGCCCAGTCAGTGGGCCAAAGAGGCGGTGCGCCGAGTGGCCGAAGCTGTCATCTCCGCTGAGGCGCCCGTGCAGCGCGCCCGCCTGGCGAAACTGGTCGCCGGCGCTTTCGGTCTGAGCAAGGTGAACGACGACAGGAGGCGCTCGATCCAGCGCGTCGTTCCCACCGAGTTCACCCGTTCCGGCGACGACGACTTCTATTGGCCCTCTGGCCTGCAACCCGAAACATGGCGCACCGTCCGAGTGCCCCGCGACGGTCGAAACCGCCCCCTCGAGGAAGTCTCTCTCATTGAGATCGGCAACGCGATGCTCATCGTTGCCGAACAGACCGGAGGCATCGAAAAAGAGGATCTCAAGCGCGAAGCCCTCGCTATGTTCGGCGGTAAGCGCCGGACCCAGGGCATCACCGCTCGTCTGGATGCCGCAATGCAGCAGGCCGTCGAGCGGGGGCTCTTGAGCGTCACAGGCAGTGGATTGGTCCGCCGCACGTGAGACTGCCGACTTGGTGCATCGCGACGCCAACGCTTCGGCGGGGATGTCCGGGCGCGGGAGAAGGTCCCCGACCGCAAATGAGACAGCCGCATCAGAGGTGCGGGTTAATCTGACGCGATGGCGACCGAAATCACCGTGCGAGGGTCGTTTACCGCTTCTCTCCCTCCGCAGCGGGCCACCGTGCAAGCGGCGCTCAGCTATCAGTTCTCACCAAAGACAATCGATTCCGTTTACCCCGCACCAAGACGGACAGTAGGAAGTCGACAGGCCAATCACAATAAAGTCGACAGGCCAATCACAATAACGGTTTGGCACGGCCGCGGTCGGAGGTCACATTCGGTTTGGGCGTAACCCACCGTGGCAGGACACCTTGCGTGATGAGATCAAACGTCGATGCCGGCTCCTTGGGTCGTCCGATGAGCAAGTCCTTTGCGCAATTTTGTTATGGAAAAGTGCTCGAATGCTGACTTCGAGAATCCAGTTCCCACAATAGTGATCTTTAAGGTCGACAGGGCAGACTGTTCATATTCGACCAGAGTCGACAGACACATCACAGCGAGAAACGGCGTCAGTAAAGCGAGGACGAACCTCACAGAAAGGCCGTATCTTGAGACGGTGGACGATCGGCAGTTCAAGGAATTGATGAAGAGATTGAAAGATATCGCCACCAAACTCGAGGAGATTGAGTCGGCTGTGTCTGGGGTCGAATCCGCCGTATCAATGTTGGAAAGCAGCCAGACAAGTGCTTGGGATCTCGGGGATGTCGTGCGAGCGCTGGATGAGGTGAAAGAAGCGATCGATCAAACTAAATGACTCAAGTCCAGTGCGTTGCGACCCAGATCCTGAAGTCAATGCAGGACGGGCGGTACCGACACGCAAACGTGAGCCTTCGTCAAAATCCGGGGTAACAGCCGAACGCTGAGAAATCCTGCCAATTTTTGCGGCGCGCGAATCCGTTCCTCCTTGAGGCTAAACGTCGGTGAGTAGATCGAAGCCGCCGACGTGAAAATGTGTTCTTAATAGTCGAGATGACCCGAGGTTGCGCGCATCCTTAACAGTAAGTTCGGTAGTTGGCCTCTCGAACCCGCTTCTCACCCGACCACCGATACGCCACCAGGCTCCCACCCCTCACCGCACTGAAGTCCACACACGCGGTGTAGTCGGTCCAGTCCAGGCCGCGCTCGGGGCGACCCTGCCGCCAGTAGTGACCATAGAACACCGGGATCCGGTCGGAGTGGGTGTACGTACGTTCTTCGGCCGGCACCTCCAGCTGCGGTAGCGGGGGATACGGCTCGCCGGACATCGTGGTGAAGTTGCCACCCATCTCTGCGAGGTCGCGCAGTGTGTGTCCGCTACCGTTCCACCACTGCAGCCGCGCACTGTCTCGCTCGTGATCGTCCTTATCGCGGTAAGGCGGTTGGTGATACTTGGCCAGGCTGATCTCCGGACCCTTCAGCAGCGTCTCGACGGCACCGTAGAGGGCGTCATCAGGATCGCTGGCCGCGACGAGGTGCTCGACGTTCGCGAACGGCGCGTTGGAGCCGCACCGCTGCTCGACCACCGCCATTGACTCTTCGTGCCAGCACGCATGAACTACCCGGAGCCCGCCTAAGTCGAGCCAGAGTGGCAGCGTCGTAAACCATTTCAGATACTCGTCGCGGTCCGCGCCCGTCACCTGCTCGAGGAACGCGTGGTGCTGGTCAGCATTTTTTTCCGAGTGCGGCCGCAGGAACTTGCCGCCGCCCCGCGGCCACTCCGTGTGGTAGGCCAGCGCATTGAATTCGTGATTGCCCATGACGATCTGCGCGCTGCCAGCCTCGACCATCTGCTTGACCAACCGCAACGCTTCCAACTGCTGGGCGCCGCGGTCGATGAGGTCACCGACAAAGATCGCCTGCCGGTGCGGATGGCGGTACTCACCGTGCGCACCTGCCCGCCGATAGTCCATCCCAGCCAGCAGTTCCTCGAGCTGGTCTGCGCACCCGTGGACATCGCCGATGATGTCGTACCCATCCGGCGTAGATGTTGTCATCGTTCCCCTCTCTCGATCCGGACGTCAGTTCTTACCGGACATCATGCGCTGCAACGCCTCTCGAAACGCCAGATTCAGAGAGGCCGATGGCAACACGTCCTGTACGGCCCTCAGCGCCTCGTCGGCGGACACCCCGCGGAGCCGTGCGCCGTAGAGCGCTCCGACGGTGGGCGTGCGGCTAAGCGCCTCGACGCAATGCACCAGGACGGTCCGGCCGTCATGGCGGAATCGCTCGACCGCCTTCACCGCCTCCAACAGCACGAAATCCAGGTGCGGGTTCTCGTCGGCGTCCGGTCGGTCGATCAACCGCACCTCCACGTGCGGAATGTCGCGGCGCACGTCGTCATCACCAATCCGGCACAGCGATACCACCGCGTCGACACCGGCCGGCAGATCGCGTAACGCACCGATGCCTCCGAGCAACACCCCGTCATCGAACGGGTGCAGCGCGAGCGCACCGGTCCGATAACCGGGGTAGTGCGCATCGAAGTGGTCCGGTTTGCCGCCCCGCGCGATTTGTCGCGCCAACGCGGTCAGCCCGCGCGCCGACATACCCGGCCACCCGTGCAGCAGCGCGCGCCATTCCAGCGGAACCGCCGACGCCCCATGCGCGGCCCCGAGTAACCCGCCGGCGATGGCCGCGACGGTGTCGGTGTCGAAACCCGCCCGCACCACCGCGTCCAGCGCCAGGCGCAGGTGGTCGGCCCGAAACACCTCAGATGAGAGATCGTCCTCGGGCACTGGCGTTGTCGCGATCGCTGACCAGGCGGCTTGCAACGCCGAAACCACCCAACCGTTATTCTGGAAGTCGGCCGGGCGCGAGGTCTCGGCGTCATCGAGCCGCTGCTGCCACACCGCCCGAGCATCGGAGTCGAGATGGCGCAACCCGACCCGGATGTCGAGTGTCCCGGTCAAGACGGCATAGCGATTGCGCTGCACCACAACACACATGCGTCGGCCGCCTCAGGATCGAAGTGGGTCAGCGCGCTGACGAACCGGGCCGCCTGCACCATCGCGTCCTCGTCGTCGAGATAGGCCAGGGCCACCGGTGCGGTCCGCATCAGTGACCCGTTGCCCGCGCTGCGCCCGGTCTGGCGATGCAGGTGCTCCGACGCCGTGCGGGCCCGCTCGGCGGTGATGACGTCACCGATCGTCGCCGAACGCAACACCGAACCGGTCTGGATCCCGACGTCCTTGGCGCCCTTCGACCATTCCCGCCACCGCGAGACGATTGCGTCCTGGGCGGTCTCGTCGCGCAGATCCACGCCTGTCGCAGCGACCTCGGTGATGGCGATGGCCATCGCGGTGTCGTCGGTCCACTCACCGGGCTCCCACGGTCCTCCGCCGGCCATCGCCACGTCGAACTCAGGGCCGCGTGGCGGCTGGAACTCGTAGGGCGCCCCGAGCGCGTCTCCTGCCGCCGTGGCGAGCAGGACGCCTTCGATGCGATCGTCGCGTGATGTCATGGCAACCCACGATGCGATTTAGAGCGATTGTGCGCTAATAACCTCACTGTACGCTGAGGCACTGACATGAACGCTCGCCCCTACCGAGACAGCAGCGGACGGTTGTTGACCGACTACCCCCGTCCGTCGGTGGCGGTCGACACGGCGGTGCTCACCCTCGATGAGCGCCTCGGGCTGGTCGTGCTGCAGGTGCGTCGGGAGAACCGCAGTGGTTGGGGCCTGCCGGGAACATTCCTTCATGAGGGGGAGCGGCTCGCGGATGCGGTCGACCGGTCGTTGCGAGTCAAGGCCAATGTCGCGGGTCTGCAGCCGCGGCAGTTGCATGTCTTCGATGAACCCGATCGCGATGATCGCGGCTGGGTGCTCTCGGTGGCGCACGTCGACGTCGTGCAGCCGGGCCGGTTGGAGGACAGGTTCGCCGACGCGACACGATTGAAACCGGTGGACAGTCCGGGCCGCCTGCCCTACGACCACGTCGGCATCATCGAGCGAGCCGTCGACCACCTGCGCGGTCGATACGCCGAGCGCCCCGACCCGGATCGGTTCCTCGATGACGAGGTCACCATCCGCGACCTGTGGCTGGTGCATCAGCGGGTCGCCGGACGAGAGCTGCAACGCGATTCGTTCCGCAGGACGATGGAGCCGCAGCTCGTCGCGACCGGGACGTTGACTCGCGGTGGTCGAGGCCGTCCGGCGGAGTTGTTCCGCCGGATGTAGGGCGGAAAGACTTGCATTACCGACGGTAACCGTTGTGCGACAGATGTATTGGTGATCTGACCGCGCATTGGAACCGAGACGGCCAGGGCGGCCGCGGCCGACGAACCGGAAAGATCATCCCGCGAGGTCTCACGGGTGGCGGGATGCTCACGTGCCCAAACCGCCGGCCCGCTCGAGCGTGCCGGTGACACGAGAGACCGCCAATCACTGACAACTGCCCCCGGGCTCTTAGCCAGTCGGTCGGTCGTGAGATGCCGCTGACGCTGGCCATCGGTGATGCAGTCACGCGCAGCATTAGCTGCATTCGTCGTCGCCCGGATTCGCTATGCTCGAGATATGGATGCGGGGCAGGTCGGTGAGCCTAAAGCGCTGTCTGCGCGTGAAAAAATACTGGTTGAAGGTCAGCACGACTGGGTCAAGTTGTGGGAGGTGCACCGTCACGTAGCTGAAGAGAACTTGTCGGCCACTCTCGCCGATGTGCAGCGCAAAACGCTGGATCTCGTCGAGTCTCTTCTCTCCGACAATCTGGCCGAAGTCGGGGACTTGCGAGACCACGGGGCGCGATTCGAACCTTGGATTTCCGATCTGAACGAGTCAATGCAGCGGATCGCAGGTGAGTACGTTAACAACTTCGATGACCGCGCTACGTGGCCGTGGACCCTGTGGTTGCGAATAACGGAGAATGGCAGACGAATTGGTGCGGGGCTAGAGGACGACTACCGTCGGTGGCTCAATGAACTCCGTGTGCAGGGGCGTGAGGATCAGGTGCTACCGGCAAGGTTTCTACCGAGATCCTGATGCGCTGGCCTTTCGGCCCGTTCACGAGATGCATCCATGCTGCGAGTGTTCTGAAGTGGGCGTACGGTTGGTCGCCGCGCAGCGTGAGCACCGACACTCGTGACGAGTGACGATCGGACCGTATCGCTCAGTAAACTGATCTCTGCTTTGAGCTGGTCTCGTACAGTGGTTCGAATCAGAAGCGTGTGCTCGACGAGGCCACTTACGCTTCCCGACGTCACAAGATAGTTGGTGACCTGTCCCCAAAGTCGGACGCCTAGAACGGTGGCACCCCGGCTGCGTGTTGCGACGATCCCTGACTCGGGCGGCATGGTGAGGCGGTATGTAATTGGGGCACTTACTCCGAGGTCGCGAAGTGTGCAATCTGACCCTCGTTCAATCAAGTCTGCTGTTGCACTACCACTGAACTGAAAGAGATTGATGACCTCACAGCCGACCCATTCACCGGATCCGCCACCTGCGCTTCGCGTCATGACGCGGGCAGGCTTTTGCGAAGTATGGGCGAAGGGTGTTGCATTCCAATACGGGGGAACAAGCAGGTTAGGTAACCAGTGCGACAACGCCTCTGGTGGAAGTGTTCTGAATTCCGAAGCTACCGGGCGCATCGTGTCGGCCATGGACGACACCAGGAGATCGGGGTGATCTGACGAGGCCATCAGAACGACACTTTCGGCGTACCGAGCCAACCGAGGAAGGCAAGGAGCCCTCCGAAAAGAACGCTTCCGATGCCCACCTGTTCCTCCGGCGTAGGAGAAGGCAGAGGTGGTAGGCCGTCTGGAGTCAACGGAGCTTGCGGGATACCAGCAGGCGTCTGAGCCCAAGGTGGTATCACCCCCGGCGCCGGAGGATGATCGGTCACAGGCAGATTGGGCGGGGCAGCGATGACAGGCGCTTCGCCGGGAGCTGGCGGCGGCGGGGGCGGGACAACGGGTGGCGGCGGCAGATGAACCTTGTCGGGGCCGCTGACACCGGGTGGATAGCTGACGTCGAGCGTCGGACCATGGTTGTGGCTCTCGCGCACGCCGATTATCGTTCCGTCAGGCAGTACGCGCCGGTCATAGTAATTGTCGGGCGTAGGCAGTGGCGCACCGCCTTGAGTCAACTCTTCATACAGGTCGAATATCTCTTCCTCGGTATCAACCTCGGCAACACCCCGGCTCAGGCCGCGTCGGAGTTCGCGCAGGCGTTCAGCGATCTCTTCGCCGGACAGGGGACCTTCCGCGTCAGAGTCGTTGTCGTAAGCCTGAATTGCTCCATCGCCGCTGTCGACCTTGGGGCCATGCGGCGTGTCCGTGGCCCAATCCGACGGGATGAGTCCTTGCAGCACTGCTGCGCCGGCCGACAATTCCGCGCCGACGCGGGCGTCTTCGTTTATCAGACTTCCAGCTCGCATAGCGATGAATTCATGATGGGCTTCGGCCACCGCTCTGCGGCTCTCATACAGGCTCGCCTGCTGCGCACTGTACCGACGGTTGTCTGCGACCGTTAGGTCGTCCCTTACCCGGAAGTCATCGCTCTCAGCCTCAGAAATTGCATCCAGAGCGAGATCTCTGGCGTTTTGAATGGTCCCAGCTCCCGCACTTGCCACTCGTCTGATTCGTTGCATGAGTTCCGCTGCGGCGTAAACCACTCCTCGATCTGAAAAGCCCTGCCGCTGCGCAGCATCCGCGGCCACACCGTCCCAATCTGAATCACCGGGTTTGAGGAGCTGTTGCACGTGGGCGTCGGCAGCGATTTCGAGTTCTTTCGCCGCTGCTCCAAAGATCTCCGCCGAAGCAGATAACTGCTCGATTGGCGCTGACCATGCCTCGATCTCAGACCGCGACGGGAGCCCTGCGCTCGGATTACTGGCCGCTACCGGGGATGTTTCCGGTTTGCGAAGCAGGTTGGCATACGTTGCCTTCACATCGACACCGAAATCCCATGTGCTCCGCTTGCGTCGGTACCACCGTATTCGGCGGCGGCATGAGTCAGGGAATTCGCATGGGCGGTGATCCGGCTGCCATACGCCGCGGCGAAGGCTTCGACGGCTGAGGCAAAATGACGTGCGCCTAGAAGCGACGGCTTGCTCTCGGAAATCTGCGGTGCGTCGATCTGCGTCAACCGATCAGCCTGGTCAGCTAAGCGCCCAGCCGAAACCTGCAATCCGGCAAGGTCGACGTGCAAGTGCTCAGACACCGCTGTTCCCCTCTCGGCGCGTTGACACTGATTGAACGATACCTTCGCCAACTGGGTGCCGGTTGCACTCGTTCAATCGCGGCCGATTACCAACGCTCGAGGTCCGCAGGCATCCGCCGGCGGTTTGGCGCTGCGTACGGCTGGCCCCTAACGCGACAGACTGGCCGACTGCAATGGCCTCTTCCGAGCCTAGATTGTCGCTGTCGAGAGCAGCCTCGGTGGCGATGCGGGCTGCGACTTATTTGCTGGCTGAGAGCCGGACCGACACTATGACTCGCTACCATCCCCATGACGAAGGGGAGGACGTCGACGATGACCGTCACTGTGTCCGAGACACCACGGCTGGCCAACGGCGCCGAGCACAAGGTGTGGCAGGCCCTGATCGATCAGCTCGAGCCGGGCGACCTGGTGATCCCGGGCAAGCGCGTCACCGACCATCTCAAGGACCACGAGATCGACTTCTTGGTCGCAATCGAGGGCGCAGGCATCGTATGCGTCGAGGTGAAAGGCGGCGAGGTCTGGCACGACGGGCAGACGTGGCGGCAGAGGCGCGGCGGTCACGACCACAAAATCCATCCCGTCCGCCAGGCCCGCGAAGCGTGCTACGCGCTGCGTGACTTCGTCGAGAAGGACCCGCAGTGGACCCAGGGCCGACTGCGTTGGGACCACGTCGTCGTCTTGCCCAACACCGATCTGCCCGAAGACTTCGCGTTGCCCGATTGCCCGCGCTGGAAGGTCATCGACCGCACTGACCTCCGCGACATCGGCGCCAAACTGCGCCACATCGTGGTCAGTCAGGAGCTCGAGCGGCCCTTGCTCACCCGCGAAGGTGTCGCCGAGCTCGCCGAGGCGCTCAGCGGTCGGGGCCTACCGCAACGCAGTGTCGTCGCCCGCGCGCTCGAAAATGAAGACGCCGCAGATGTTCTCACCGAGCACCAATCGGTCATCCTCGATGCCATCAAGCTGCTCAACCGCGTGGAGGTTCGCGGTGGCGCCGGCAGCGGCAAGACCTTCCTGGCGATGGAGCAGGCGCGTCGGCTCACCCGCGACGGACAGCGGGTCGCGCTCGTCTGCTACTCCCACGGTCTCGCGTCGTATCTGGAGCGCATCACCGCCACCTGGAACCGCCGTCAACAACCCGCTTACGTGGGCGAATTCCACGACCTGGGCAAGACGTGGGGCGCACCCGAAGGGCCCGACGAATCGTTGCGCACCGACGAAACCGTCCAGTTCTGGGAGCATGATCTGCCGCGTCAGATGGCCGAGTTGGCGGCAGGACTCGCACCCGGGCACCGTTTCGACGCGATCGTCATCGATGAGGCCCAGGACTTCGCCGATGCATGGTGGGATCCGTTGCTGGCCGCGCTGAAGGACGATGAGACCGGCGGCATCTACGTGTTCACCGACTAGGGGCAGCGTGTGTTCGACCGGCACGGCTCGCCGCCGGTGCCGCTCGTCCCGCTGATCCTGGACCACAACCTGCGCAACACCCGCCAGATCGCCAACGCGTTCCAGCCCCTGGTTGACCACCCGATGCGGTTCCTGGGCGGGGAGGGGCCCGCGGTCACGTTCGTGCCCTGTTCTCGCGAGGACGCCATGGGCGTCGGCGACGACGAGGTCGAAGCGCTGCTCGACCATGGGTGGCGACCCGAGGACCTCGCCCTGCTCACGACCGGCAGCCGCCACCCCGAGCAGCGTGAGCGTCAGGCCGCCGGCAGTGCCGCGTACTGGGACAGCTTCTGGGACGCCGAGCAGGTCTTCTACGGCCACGTGCTCGGCTTCAAGGGACTCGAGCGTCGAGCTGTCGTGTTGGTCGTCAACGAAGAGTCGGCGTTCGAACGGTCCCGGGAGCGCTTGTATGTCGGATTGTCCCGCGCGCGAGACCAACTCGTGGTGTGCGGTAATCCGGATTTCCTCCGAGAGGTGGGTGGACCGGATCTGGCGCGACGACTGAACATCCCGTGACAGCCCCTTCTAGTGCAGGGAAGGCGATGAAGACGTAACGGCCCCTTCCTGTTGCCTGTCCCTGTAGCGGCGATTCCTGTCGGAGCGCAGCGGTATCTTGCGGTCCATGACCGTTGAGATCCCTGCCTGTGGCCGTTGTGGCTCGACGACGCTGCATCACAAGATGTTCGGTCTGCCGACCCCTGAGGCGTTGGAGGAGGAGGCCCGCCGTCCCGGTTTCCTGCTCGCCGGTTGTTGCGTGATGCCGGGGGACTGGATCACTGAATGTGTCACGTGCGGTCAGCGTGAGCGCATCGGTGCGTCCGGACAGTCGGACTGGACCACGGCATCCCGCCCATCGACGCCCGCACTGATCACGGCGTACGCAGCCGCGGCGCGGCAGGCGCTGGATGTAGCGCAGGCACCTGCCATCTCGTACTGCGGGCTGTGGCTGCTCCTCGCATCTTTCGCCGCGTCCGCGACCGATTCCCATCGTGCGCAATTGCAGGAGACCCTGGGCGTGCCGTGTGAGGAGGCCGCCGGGGTGGCTGCTGACTTGCTCGCCGCACCGCATCCGACTATCGCAGCGGCGCTGGGTGGATGGTCGCGATCCACGACGCCATTCCTCATCGTTGACGAGATTCCCGATCAGCCGGGGTTCGACAGCTGGGCATCCGATCAGACGCGCGGGCTCATCAATCAGTTTCCACTTGTGGTTGGTCCGGAGATTGCGCTTGTTCTCGCGACGGCATTGGTTCTGCAGCCGCAGTGGACCGCGCCGATGCAGGTCGATGAGAACGGATTGCTCGTCCTGAAAGGCGGTCTGCAGACCATCGTGTCGACGGACTCGGCAGGGCTCGTCGCCGTCGCCAAGCCGTTCAGCGAGGACGGCGTGGACGTCGTCAGTGTCATTGCGGCGCCTGAGGTGTCACCGCAAGCTTGTGGGAGGCGGTGGACGAAGTGATCGCCAAGCTGAACGAAGGCTCGTTGTGGAGCGGCGAGCTGCCCGATGGCAGCTCGGCCGGCGGCCACGCATGGACCGTCTGCGAGATCACGGAAACTTTCGAGGCACACGACGCACCGGATCAGTACGACGACTCGTGGCGCAGCCATCTGCCACGTTGGAGCGCAAGCACGGACACTGAGCTCACCGAAGCTCCCGGAGTCACAGACCTGACCACGTCACTGGTGACAATCGCACCTGAACTGGCCGGGCCAATGAAATGCGTGCAGGTGGCGACGGCAGCCTATGACGCCGAGGGATTCGAGGCTGTCGCTGTCACGGCTGTGGCGATAGCGACGGGCGCGCCGCAATTCGTTGAGCGGACTGTCAATCGGGTAGATGTCACGTTCGACCGGCCGCACGCCGTTGTTGCAGTCGCCCGCGGCGGAGCGTGGGAAGGTGTACCGGTGTTCCACTGTTGGGTCACGCCGTGATGTGGAGATCTCGCGACTACGACGCGAGTCGTCGTGTCCGCCAACGGCCCAGACGCACCACGCTCTACTCGAAACCAGCGTTCCGAAGTGCCCGCCGAGCATGTTGGGCACGCTCCCGTAGCCCGTCGTCGTGGAGGTCTTCCGGTGCTGTCCGGAGAATTGGGTGGGCGACATAGGCGTCGGCGTCCTCGAACAAAGTCTGCAGGATTGGATATACCGGGTCCCCCAAGATCCGGGGCTCATTCTTGACTGCGCTGAGAAATGCCAACTGAAAATCTCTCGCAGGCATGTGGCCACCGAGGAAGCTGTCGATCAGCCGGAGGTAGTCGGTGATATCGGGATGTCCGTGCAGCTTCTGCATGAAGGCTCTCACCCGTGACGACAGATTTATCGTCGCAGTGCGATCCTCGGACGAGGGTGGCTGTGGGACCGCGACCCCCAGAGTTGCACTTGGCCCCAGTCGCCCTCCAGCACAACGGAATCGTCATGTACGGCGAAGATGTCGATGTTGCCCATGTCGCGGTCGCCGGCCGCGTCGATGAACACGGTATTCGACCGTCGTACCAGGCGATCTTGGTGAGGTCTTCAAGGACCAATTCAGCCGCCTGGTAGCAGTGATGTTCACCGGCGTTCGGTGGGTGATAGTCAGGATGTTGCGGTGTCAACACTGCGTCGAGGATGAAGGTCACCCGGTTCGCCGTCTCGGTGATTTTGAGGACGTAACTGTCTTCA
>Ga0247757_10000219_pt1 | contig 48137 bp, 49 predicted proteins | sample UWRJL126311R4_FD_180929 | JGI IMG/M metagenome (GOLD analysis project Ga0247757, IMG submission 180929) | Plant litter microbial communities from Arlington Agricultural Research Station in Wisconsin, United States - UWRJ-L126-311R-4 | ecosystem: Environmental > Terrestrial > Plant litter >... | reverse complement strand
CAGGCACCCGGAGAACAAGAAGGGAAACGTGGAACAACGCTAGATAAAGCCCGATGCGGAAGGCAGATTCGGGGTGGCCGCCGGGGCGCGAAGTCCGTTGCTTAGCGAGGTTTTAGGCGGACAATTGCGTGTTTGCATCAGGGGGTGGGGGGCTGGGAAGCTGGATGGGGCAATGACAGACCAGTATGTTTTGAGCGTGTTCAAGAAATGCAATAGAAGATCGACGATGCTGAGTTTTTATGGAGGTGGGTGTTGCCAGGCTTTATCTATGGTTAACCCCGCTATTGCCGCGGCTTGCACTGCGGGGTATGTCCACACTATCACTCTGGACCTGGACTGACCATTAATTATATGTAGTTTCTCTACAGCTTCGAGACGATTCAAGTTAAAAATTAGAATATTCGTAATGGCATTATGGTTCTGAACTGCTCTAGAGCTAACGCACACATCGCGCTTATAATTGATCAGAGGACCTTCCATATGTCCTTTGGGCATCAAAAAAAACTGTTTCTAGTATACTGCTGTAAGGCCGCAGTGTGCATAGTCGTGAGCCAATAGCAAGTGTGAAGAGTAACAGATCCTGCGGGGCACAAGTTTCAGAATGGTAGAGTACGCCGACCATCAGCGCTGGAACAGAATGGGAAGCTGCATGCTCCGAACACTGTTGGGTGTCTTGGGCGTCTTAGGGGTTTTAGGTGTTTTGGGTGTCTTGGGTGTCTTCGGTGACTTTGACGTTTTTGGAGACACGGGCCCCTGGACAGGTAATGGGGTTGGTGGAAGCGCTTTCATGCGAGAGTCATGGGGAATAAGCGGGCTCCTTCGGTAATATTCCACTGAAGGTCTGCGAAACGGAAGCTCCTCAATGCTCATATGAGTCTTACGCCAGCTTCTTTTAGGTTCTGTAGGAGGAATGGGCGTTGATCTGGAACTCTTGTAGTTGGATATAGTGCTATCGTACCGCGAATGGGGCGTCCCGATTGTGATCCGTTCGTTCAGCTCTACATATGTGTAATGGCGGAAAATGGCGTAAAAGGAGGACATGCAAGGAATCATCAAACTGATTGCTACTTCAAGATTCCTGTAAGTTGTTAGCCAGGTTGAAAATAATTGTAGGGATGAACTTACAGGGCCAAATTGATCTGAACTTGGTATCCAGTCGCGTCTGAGTCATAGCTGGACTTGCTCCGGTAAACTATACCTAAGACACTGCAAACGCAAGCACTACATATCATCAAAAAAGTATCCGGCTGGGTTGATAGATACTTACATGACTCCGAAAAAGTGCATGGCATATATAACCTGTCGCTCCTTGACGGTAACATTCATCGACGGACTCAACAAAAATGAGGTGACGAGGAGAAAAACATCCGTGAGACTGTTGAAAACTGCCATAATAATTCCCACCAGCATGTTAGCTCCCTCAGGTGCAGAACAAGCTCTTTGTCGAAAGCCGTTGATATAGGAGTCGACATCAGAATCCGGTGTCGGTGCACAAGAAATAGAAACCGTGCAAGTGTAGAGCCCATAGACAAGACCGGTTGAGATAATGCCTATGTATCCGGAATGCTTGAACCATCTGGCAGATGCGAAAGCGTGCATCAGATGCGTAAACACCATGGTTTTACTAAGCCAGAGAACAGGCCCAGTGAAGACTGCGAAAGCCTGAAGTCGCTGCGAGGATCGTTAGCCCTTTGGAACGTAAACTTCCTTCAGGATTCATACCATCATCCACATTTTCGTCAGGGCTCCTGCATCAATGTCCCAGACATGATGCCCGAAAGGCTTTGCAATAGCTACTTTCATACCAGTCAGCGTAATTGTACAAACTTGTGAATACTACTTACCAGGTATTGATAGAGTAATGAATGAAACGCCGACCGCCTATAATACCCGTTAGTTAAAGCCAACTAAGCATCACAAAACCATAGCGTACCAGAGTCAGGCTAAAAAGATCTACATCTTGTTAGACTTGAGAGAGTCAATAATATTAGGGCAGTTAAGGAACGTACAATCCTGAAATGTCCATTTCCTTGCAAAAACTCGCGCGAAAATACGAGCAAACGCACAGAGGAACACCAAAGGTAGTAAAACACTCGCTGTGACCACCACAGGTAGGCCTAGGAAATTAGGGTGGTCAAAGTTTGGCTCGACACCCTGTATGATCAGCAACGTAGTCAGAAGATCAGGTAGTCAACTCACCAAAGGAGGGTCGCGCAATGGAGATGCCATAGGCACATCCCAGCCTCGTAACGGACACAAAAGAACCTCACAAACGCCTACCAACGAACCTGATGTTCGATGAGAATGAAGTATATATGCACCGAAGGACAATGCACCGAAGGACAGTAGTCCTTACGAGTCCGAACAAGGGTTTCATATGCCGGCACGTGGCAATGGTTCCTACACCACGTAACGTGGAAGAAGGCCGGCACAGAGCGGAGCTAGCATTGTATGGGGGTTCGGATTGAAGAGTCTGAAGCAATAGCAGGGTAGAGTACGGGGCAGTCGCTCCAGATAGGTTTGATGTGCGCGATTATGCAGCAAACCATGCAGTTCGTCTACTGCCGGGTTAACGGACCCGCGTTGTCGGTCGGTGCAAGGTGCAATTCAACTAATAGGCCAGGTATTCTACACCTCGGGGTGGGGTGCAGTTCCAGGTCGGTCACACAGTATTACTCTGACTCCGCCGTTGTTGAAACCATAGTGCTGATTTACCAATAGTACAATATGACGATCGCACCATGATGGTCCAGTTAGTGAAGCTTCATCATTTTTCTAGATAAGACTAAGGAAGCGTTTGTTGATACTCGACCAAACCATTATCAATATCGAAAACATGCGTGAGCGCACGTTTTGTCAAAGCAGGCTTGAACACCGAAGGATCACCCCGCATCATTGGGCCACCCACGGCGGGAATCCAATACTAGGAATTATTAAGCGGACCAATTGCACGACGATCGCAAAGTTTAATCGACAAAGGCCTACGGCCTGAAATGGAGGTTCTGTGCCCGAGGAGGTGGCCGCTCAATATTACACGTTGCCTAGCGTGAGGTAAACCTGGTGACGCATATGTGTGAGGCCAACCACCTCAATTGCCCGAAGGCCAAAGCAGAAGCTTGTGATTTGCGAGGCCTCCAAAACATGGCTGTTCTTACGCGCTCTTCCGTACATCCGCATGCCCTAAAAGGCCGCTCGGCACGGTGTTAGTAGATGATTTTCGTAGTTCGATCGTGAATCTCATGTCAGTAGCCTCAAAACTAGTCTGAGAAACCCAGATAAAAGCGCAGTTATTTGTAACTGTCATGAGCTGGTTGCGGTCAAAATGAAATTAAGTACATGGCAGATTAGCATGTGTGTGTTAATGGGGGATAGGGGGAACGCGAACTTGGCCGAAATCACACCCGTGCACGAACGCACAGACCCTTGCGCTATGTTATTTTTAAGGCCAAAGGTTCTGGGATCTCACTAAGCTCTAGCATTTGAGGCTCTGTACGCTTCGATCTTTCTTCCGATTAGAGATTGGCTCGACGCCTATAATCTTAGGCTGACGCGCACAAGTCTAAGGACTACACGACCGCGCTTTCAACACGAGCAAATCAGGCGCAAATTCGAACAGCACAGACCCAGGGGGCTCCGGAAAACGTATCTGCTCACGGAACTCATCTGATCTTACAGTAACATCTGGCCTGAGGCACCGCCTAACGGACTACGACCCCGGAGCTATTCCATTTTGGTCGATCTCATACGACGTTGCGGTATATGACAATATAAATTCGGCGAGGTCATTACTGCGATTCAAACAAAATCACATCGAACGACAACCTGATATTTTCTCATGACGTCCTAGACTAAACCAGTGAAATATCGTATCTTGGCGGCCTTACTTTTTATTTACTTGGTTAAGAGGTATTCTACTGCGCCTAAAAGCGTATCGCTGTCGCCCTTTCGATCACACTGAGTAAACTTAGCGAGAAGTCCCTGAAGGCCCACCGGCAACAGGAATTTGAGAATTTTGTGAGAAATGCCGACTTGAAGCCACACGAATGCAACTTAAGAGTCTTGTACGTGTAATAGCATGCAAGCTTTTGTATACTTCGAGTTACAAACTCGTAGAATATTGTGCGTTCAAGCTGATCGCTTGCGTACCCAACTGTTCGACATCTCCAGGGGCATTTTCCTGTGCTAATGCTATATTTACGAGAGTCTTCGTGATCAACCATCGACTAATACTTTGTCCAAATCCGGAGAGTCATTTCGGACTATGGATCAATGAATCATGAATATATTAGCAGTGGTCATAAGCAGCAAAGTTAATGAACTTCGCAGTTCCCTCCATTTAGGGGCATATGTTTCCATGCTAGAGCTTCAAGCAGTGATGGGAAAGAAAGCATATTAATCAAATCAAGGGAGTTCGTTGAAGGCCTATATGGATGAGTCACCGTCTTGAATCTTGATACCTGCCAGGCCTCAATCCAAGTGTTTCCAAGGCACTCTGTTTAAAAGAAGGCACTCTGTTCAAAAGCTCTAGGTTGTAATGTCCAACGGGCCGCCTCTTTACAAACTACTTATAAACTCTTCAGCCTTGAATTCGAAGTCTTACGCGTTTGCTCCCTTGCCTTTTTCAATATGCATAACCCCAATTACAGCGTTTTATTATAAACAGGATGTTTCAAGCAGTTGGTTGGAGTTGAAGCTACTTATATTCTTTGCCATCTGACAAAGGAATGACACCGTCGTAACCTTAACGAACACTGCAGTGAAGAAGATCAACAGTAGTCTTCTGTAGGCTGTCTTGCTTCGTGTGATGCTTAGTCGGCAGAAGCCTTTAGGTCTGCAGGGTGGCTTATGATAACGCGAATCACTGTCCTGATCGCCTTAGTAAAGTCACCTATCGTATGCGAATTAGAAGCTGTAATTGCACCAATGTTCCAATAACAGCAGATAATAAACCTGACATTGATAAAACCGAACGAAATCTGCACGTTTAGATAAGAAGTTTTGGGGTATTTACAGATTTCAAACTAAAAATTGATTGGGTTCAAACACGCTTGAGAACAAATGGCAGTATCTTAGGTGTGGAGACATTTTTTAGATTATGCCAGCTAATTATTCAAAAAGCTAGTGTTTTAGTGGAAGGGATAGGATTTCTCGAGCCAGGAGCCGACTTTGGGACAGTTAATAGTCAGTAGTGAGAGTATACGTGTACCTGGTATCTGGTATCGTGAATTTAGTTGTACACCAGCTTATAATGGCGAACAACGATAATTGGTACGACTGACATTTGTCTGAAAGCTTAAGCCTACAAGAATGGTCAAGGGTGGTAATTTCTAGGCAATATTTGCAGCAGTTATCATTTCGATTGGAGGCATAGAAAACAAGTCAGCTCTCAGCACTTTGTGTTTCCGAAATAAGTGATTTTACATTGCGCTCTCGAGATACGCCCTCCATCACTTCTTTACAACCGAAATTATCTGAAAAGTAGCTGAAAAAGCTCCTAATAGTAATGGAAGTCATTGCTGGCGTTATTAATCTATGCTTGGCAAGGAATCCATTTTCCTTGCGAGCCCCAACGATCAGCCGGTAACTATGAATTTTATATAGAAGGGAATAATGTAGGATACTGTATATCTAAGCGATTATATATATGGCTCGCTTCCCCGCACGACTCCGCACGCCGTTAAGTGCTCTACTACTTTGGGCTTACAACGCGGGTGCAAGTATGATGACCGGTTAGCGGCTAATTCTCATCCGAGGGGTCGACGCGTATGATGCAACGTGATGCAGCATGATGCAGCGTGATGCTATCCAGTCTTATAGACCGCCTCCAGCGATTAAACATCCGCTGCGATATTTAGCACTGCGATCACGCGCTATTTTACGGCATCAGACCACACACAACTGTGACCACAGCAACATGCTTTCAGGGCCGCTAATTGTCGCTCTCGTGGTATTCGTCGAGGCTATTTCCGCAATCCCGCACGCGAAACCATTCGAGAACACCAAAAGACAAGCAAACAGTTCCACAGAAGCTACGCAAGTCGACTTAGGATATGAGGTTTATCAAGGCGTTAGCAATTCCTCAACAGGTTTGAATACCTTCAAAGGGTGAGAGCCTCGCTCTCTTCATGCAAACTCTGCGGGATTAACGCGCCATAGGATTCGCTTCGCTGCTTCGCCTACAGGTGCTCTGCGATGGCAAGCTCCCACGCCACCAAAATCCAATCGCAGTACGGTCATCTCAGCTGTTGATTTTGGACCAACATGTCCCCAATCGTGGAGAAATGGACCGGGAGCCTTGTCCTCTGGCATCAGTGGCAGTGAGGACTGCCTGTTTCTTAGCGTCTATGCCCCACAGAATGCCACTAGTCTTCCAGTTTTCGTGTGGATCCATGGCGGTGGATACGGCCAAGGCAATGGCAAACAAGATCTCACTAGTCTAATCAATGCCAACAACAACAGTTTTGTTGGTGTTGCAATCCAATATCGTGTAAGTAAATAAAAACATCCAAGCTTTCAAAAATATCATTTAATCGGACATATCAGCTTGGTGCATTTGGTTTCTTGGCTAGCGACGAGGTGTTTCGGAACGGGGTTGTTAATGCTGGAATCCTCGATCAGACATTCGCACTGCAGTGGGTTCAGTCTTACATCGAGCTTTTCGGAGGCAACCCCACACAAGTGACTATAGCAGGCGTATCTGCCGGCGCGGGTTCTGTAATGCTGCAGAATATTGCTTACGGCGGAACTCTAGGCACTTCGCTGTTTGTAAACGTAAGTACATTCGTTCGTCACAATGCGAGACTTCTACTGATTCCTGAAGTCTATAACGGCTTCTCCATTTCTTCCACAACAGTGGCATTACAAAGATTGGGTGCCCTCGCAGTCATATTATGCATTTGCTACAGCAGCAAACTGCCCCTTGCAGTGGGCCTATGGCAACAGCTCGCAAAACATTTTTCAATGCCTCATCTCACAAAGCACTGAAATACTGCAGAATGCTTCGGAACTCATTTCGCAGTCTGGAACTTATGGTAGTTGGGCTTTTCTTCCAGTGACAGACGATGTCTTCATCCAGTCGCTGCCGAGCCAAGCACTTCTCCAGCGCAAGGTGAATGGACTACGTCAACTTTCCGGCAATGATGCACAGGAAGGCGATATCTTCGTTCCACAGAATATCACTACTGAGAACGATCTACTGGCCTGGCTCCGTGTTGTCTTCCCACTCTTTACAGATGACGACATCGCAAAACTCCTATACTACTATCCGCTGTCTAATTTGACAGTATCCTCTGGAAATCTCACAATGTTTGCCACTGCTGGTGATGAAGGTCCTACAGCCTTGGATGTAAGCCAGTCTGCCACAGGTCAGCAGCAGCGTGCCAATCTTATCTACGGCGAGACCACATTCGTATGCCCCAGTTATTGGCTCGCGGATGCGTACAATTCACGAGGCCGCACCGGTTACAAGTACCAATACTCTGTGCCAGCTGCTATACATGGTACTGACCTCGCGGCTTATTTGAACACCCCCTCAGTCGGCAATATTGGCCCTGACTTCGCGTTTGCGTTCCAGCGCATCTTTGGCAACTTCGTAATTAGTGGCAATCCATCTATTCCTGTGGCGATAGCAAGCGGTGATGGTTCAAATGGAACCACTGGTTCAGGCCTCGAAAATTGGCCTACGTACTCCTTGGCAGACCGTCGCATGGCGAACTTGAATCAGACGGGAACAAATACTCAGGAGGTGAACTTAGCGATATATAGGTTTGGAGCTAATGTTAATGCTACCATATATGTGGAGCCAGGATTGCAGAATGATCTGTCGCTCGTAGATGCGTATGAGTGGGAAGGAGGTCGCGGTCGGAGGTGCGATTTCTGGCAGAGCGTTGCAAAAATTGTGCCCGAGTGAGAGAAGTCAGTGACCTAATAACTTTTTTAAAATTAATGACTGAGCCCTGAATCGGATGTATTCACATTGTGAACAAACATGAGCAGACTTTAATTCTTTCCTACCTTCTATTTTCGTTGTCTACAGTAAACAAGAGGCAAAGTGTTTAAAATTGTTGGAATGTAAGAGAACAAGTTACTATATGCCCATGCGACTATACCCTAATATAAGGAGCATTAGCCGTCAGTGAAGTAACCGATCACTTAAGGAAAACGCATTTGTACTAGTCACATGAATGTTCGTACAAGGATGCTACCTTGCTATTGCTATTAGACCTTTTAGTTCTAATAACTGCTCGCGTTTTGCCTTTCATCTTCTTTCTTGGTATGTCTATGTGTTTTTATCTCGAGCCCATGAGCATCGAACAGTACTTCTGCCCTTTATCAGGCAACACGGCACGGCTGTCTAGCCTCTGAATCGTATTCTTTATAAAATAGAGGCAGAGCGAGTATCTCTGTCTGGTCCAACATACGACAGGTACCCAGTTCGATTCGAGAGAGCTATGGGCTTTCTTGTAAGACCTTCCACCAACCAAGAAGGTTTAATCGAAGGCAGAAGTAAGATCTCAAATCAACCAAACGTTTAACCAAAGACGGAATCAGTGTCACCTCTCCTAACAAAAGAACATGGGGACTGGGGGCTTCTTGGAGGCCTTACATTCAAGGCACGAATCTGTGCCGCTAGTCCAGATGAAAGACCCACATCAATGGCAAGCAGATTTTCGTAATTCTTCACATCATCTATTGCTAGGAAGGATTGTCTTATGTCTTCCCATTGATATACGACATCGACGGAGTCGCTCTGGTTCCGGAAGAAGTTATTATGTAGCATAAGAACCACGTATATCCCATTACTGTTGAATATCAAGTAATCATTATGGTTTGCGGTGGTATTCAGGTCGGTTACATAGATGATGTTGATACCCAGACGTGACATGAGTACGGCATCACGCGTGCAGTTATCAGCGTTAGATAAACTATCCGGTCACCTGGAGTGTTCTTCATGGCTTCCAGTGGTGCCATAGTATTTGATAGAATAAGTAAGCAAAGTGGTGGAAATTCTAGTGAGGTTCGTGCACTGCCAGATCCCGTTCACTTTGACGTGGTCCTGTGTGCGGTTGTTGATAAGCGCATCGCCTTTCACACTCACATGGTCAAGAGCAAATAATGTATGTGCTTGTAAGAGTAGAAATATATGGAAGAGAATCATAAGCTACGCATGTTAGATGTATCGAACGTACCGTTGATTTTGAGAAGCCTACATACCATAGCAATTTCTTCTCTGCGAAGTCATGTCACTTTTTCGATTGTATAATGCGCGTGATGATATTTGCTGCGAGTGCCATGATACGTAGGGCCTGTTAACTAATTTGTAGACTATAGACAGTCGAGGTTTGTCCCGACTTAGCGCGTGCGCAGGGCCACTAAACCCTCTGGAGGGCTAGTGACAACGAGACTAAGAAACCATGTGGTTCCATTTAGTTCTGTTTGAAATTCCGGAGTTGCCTCCATATGGAATCTGTTTTGAACTCCTGTCGCGCCTAGGCTCTTAGAAAGCTCAGTCCTTTGAGAGCGTTGCTTTCGGCACCGGAGCCTCAAGTCTTCCGCTCCTTGGAACGGAACCGGAGCTCTAGAAGCTCCGGCCTCTCTATATATAGCTTCTGCTCAGATCTCCTTCTATAAAATCAACCCTTTCACTCTGCTTCCTCTGCTCGCTTCCACAACTCCCTCAAGGAAAGATGAAAGGGTAGATGTGAGATGCACTTGGAATATTCTTCATTCTCAAATTCCTATCATGAACTAAGGTCGGCAATAGCTTTACATATTGCAACGAACATCTCTTTGTCCTTTGATCTGTCACTCCAGAAACCAACAGGGTTGATGAAATCGCCTTGATGATCCCTGTCTACCGCCATCACTCTAAGCATGCGAGCCATCCCCTCGCCAGTCTTAAGCGTATCAAATATTTCGTTGAGGGAATTGACTTGGAGTAACCCTGGGAGAGCAGCAGTATAGGACAACATGACGGAAACAATTCCGGCAGTGATTGCAGTAGCAATCGAAGTTCCTGGACTGAAATCTCCCTCGGGAAAGGATTTTTGAACTTCTTCGATGATTGTGGTAGGAATATTGTCTCCGTACGTTCCAATGAGTCGAGGCGCACCTCTAGATTTCGTTGGATTGGTCTTGAGGTATGTTCCTTGATAGTCGGTGGCATAGATCGAAATTACAGAAGGATGACGGGCAGGAAAGGCTTCTCCACAGTCGGTTGAAGAGTTTCCAGCGCTAGCCAGGAATATGACTAAGTTTGCTTTTTCCTTCCTGACTTTGTCGATGGCATCTGATATGACTATACTAGTCTTTGGAAAGCCAAATGGCATAGAGATCACATCAACTTTCCAATCTAATCCTGCGCATATAATTGCTTGAGCTACCTTTTCCTCGTTCTCCTCTAGCTGATCTTGAGTCTCTGCGACACGGGCAACATAGAGATCCACGATTGGGGCAACTTGCAAGACTAGGTGTGCCATGAACGATCCATGTCCAAAATTGTCGATGTGAGATTTGAGTCAGCAGCAAAGTCTTTCCATTCTTTGAAACAGCTAAATATTCGAGCTTTCTGGAAGAAAGCAAGACTCGTGTTGCAGCCTGTGTCCAGAATTGCAACTCGAATGGGAGTTGTGGTCTTTGTACGCTTTCGACAACGAAGTGCATGGCCGCAGATGACTTTGAGTCGATCCATCCAGCCATCAGTTTGGCTTGCGGAGCCACTGTCAAAGGCGGGCGTTTTTATCTTCTGCCAGAATTTTCGGAAGTCGTCGTCCTCGGCAACAGCTGATTTGCGTCGTTCATCCCTCCTCTGCATTGTGATAAATTGAACGTCAGCCGATGGGTTGAAGCCGACATTTGCCAGCCAAAACAATGGAGCGACAATCTTTCTATATAGGGAAACTCTTCTTTCTGGAAGAACCCGAGCCATTGCGTCATTTGAGTCCTGACAGTCTGTTTGATCTCGTATCTGGCGTTTCCTTACAGATCTCCGCGCCTCCTTGAAACTTTGAGAATCCAAGCAATTTTCGACAGCTTCAACGAAGATATGCTTGTACGAAAAATCGTTCCATTTGGCTTTTTTAAGCTCATCCAAACGCATCTTGGCCTTTGCATGCGCTTTGTTTGTATGAGCGAGGAGACTAAGCCTGGAGGTATACGGGTCATATGGCTCCAATCCAAGTCATTCGCCTAGGCCAATTTCAAGCAGGATGATACCTAAGAAGAGAATCCGGGGGTATCGATGAGTAAAATCGCCAGTTTCGAGGTACTCCTTAGGCGAATGAATGTACTGACCGAGAGGGAATGAAACGAAAGCCTTCAGAGGAACCGGGTTGTCCAGTTGACTTACTGGCATGAACCAAATGTCATTACTGCTCCATCTCGCGTCCATCAGGTCCGAGCTATAAAACTACCAATAGGCGCGAGCTATGGCATAAGCCAAGTTAATTTTGTGCTCAACGCTGAGGTCACCACATTAAGGAGGTTGGAAAGTTGGATCCCGTCGCCAGAGCAGGTGAAATAATCAAGGACTTCTGGTTCGGGGCAATTGTGAAGTCGACAGTTTTCATCCAATTGGAGACGAACCTTGTTATACCTTTGTTCGTCTAGCATTTGGCACACATCTCCTTGTTTAATTAGAACCATCTCACGATCGGGTTCATCATCTAAATCTGAGCTCTCTGAATCGCTACCATTGTTCCTCAGTTGCCTAGTCACGATTAGTTCGAATACAGTATGTCTTCGAGTTTTGTATCAAACGCACAAGGAAACATCAAGAGAAATCTCTTGCCAAAACTTCATTCCCTCTGCAGCAATAATGAACTCAACATGAGCAAATTCTTGTTTTGTCCGCACTCCATTGCTGAGACAAATCCTGGTGTGATGCCATGTACTTTGCATACTGTCCCGGGATTGAACAGTGTAAGATGCTGAATCACAAGTGGAGTGCTTCTTGATGATACCAATTAAGCTTCCATTGATTTGCTCTGGGTAAATATCTTCTTCTCGGGGCTTGAGGTAATGATCGTAAGGATTATTTTGATCAGCACCGCTTTGGTCGGTTGAATTCAGTTTATCTCTAAGAGTCGCAAACCGTTGCTGATACGGTTCAATGTCATCTGGCTTCTGCATTAAGAATTTCTTGATCGATTTGTTCATTTGATCTTTGTCGGACTGAAACTTTTCCAATAGAATTTTGTAGAGGTCTTGAGACCCCAAATGTCCGTCCAAATAAGGGAGCCGCTGTAACTATATTGTTAGAGATGCATCATAATTGAATGAATAAGTCAGGAAATCTCCGCGATGGTATTGAATGGCATAGAAGGTGGCGACAACGCTTCTTTGCTTCTCGCAAACGGTGGAGATTTGGAATAATAGAGAGCGCATACCGTGCATATTTCTAGAAGGTCTCGCAACGCCCTATACGATAGCTTTTGAATCTCCGGAGAAAGCTGATAGATGGGTTGGGATTGCAAAGCGTTTGTGATGAGGAGAAGCCGAGTGGCGATGTTGGCGCCAGTAGGAGATTGACACTTCTTCGCCAACCCAAGCATTACCTCCTAGGCCACGACGGCGACCGATGCCAACAGCTCGGAATCGAAAGCACGACTCTTGGAAGCCATGTAGCCGATGAGCCGTGGATGAGAGCATAGTATCGCGCCAAACGGTGTCGTTCGTGATGGTGTTGGGCCATGATGAGGCTGGCCGGGGATACGCTGCCCCGCTTTCAGCTCATGCAACCGCCCTCACCTGATCAACAGCGCCTCGAGGCACCAAGTGGGACGAAAGCAACGCGCGGCTCTCCTGAACTGTGTGCTAGATGTTTGAGCTTGCTCTTTGGATACTGTAGCATTTGAACTGTCTAAGTAATCGCAATCTACTCTGAGGATGCGGCAGAAGCGTCAACGCTGGAATCGACGCGATCATGTTTTGACTGGTTCGGCCCCCGTGTTGATAAACTAGATGGAGCCGAAAAAACCCACATCGGTAATCGCCACGCCGACTTCAAGCTCTGGGCGGATAGTGTTGGAGCTGTCGCTCAAGGAAATGCATCTCTAGACTGGAGGTTTCATGACCGACCCAGCGATATCTTCCTTATCAAAAGTCTTTTATCCATGCTAGAGGGGTTCTTGAAAGGCTGTGTCTCTGCAACCGACAATGAAGACAGCGTCCAGAAACATCTTGGCAAGATCGACTCCATGGTGCAGGATTTGGTCTTGGTTGGTGTCGCTATTCGTCAGAGTGGTAGGAAATCTCGGCTCCAGAAAGCAGATACCTCGTTCGATCGGGGCAGGGACAAATAGCTCGATCTTAGAGCACATCTTGCCAGCATAATCGTGTCAAGGCCCACTGAAGGTCCCAGAGACACAAGAAGCTTTGATTACTTCGCTAAATTAGAACTTGATCCAATCCAGGGCCGGTTAGTGGAGGCTAACTTGAGACGTCGACACAGATTCATGGAAGCTCAGAGACATTCGCACTTGTTGAGAGGTTCAACAACACTAAATCGTCAAGGACTGATACTTGCTGCACATATGCTAGCTTCCAGTTCTACTCAACCTACGCAAGAAGATTCAAAAAGCCAAGTAAGCAAGACAACATCGAATAAAGAGGAGCTGAAGCCCAGTCTCGCTAGAACTGCGAGTGACACCTTAACGACGCCCGGAACAATTGCGTCAGCTCCAGAGACTAGTTTTAAAGGGCTTCAATAGAAGGGTCCAGCCGGGTCGACGGTCACTAGAATCACTGCTATCACTGCAGGGGCTCAATATCCCAAGGCGGGGGCCTCGAACACCGACAAGCTTTCTTTTAAATGCCCGTGCTGCTGTCAAGCGATTCCCACAAGAGAAGCAGAGGAAAGCCAGTTTAAGAAGCACTTGGCACACGATTTGTGCCCTTACACATGTATTCTCGACAACTGTCCGACTCCTTACAAACTCTTCGTTACTGAGAAAGAATGGAATGAGCATTTTATGAATGCCCATCTACCTCGATGGCAATGCCCCTACTGCCACGGAGATCCTCCGATCTTCACCTCACAAGCAGGCATCATGACCCACCCCCAAACAGATCATTCGGATGATGTGTCTGAGGATGAACTTACCGATGTCTTGTCTGAATCCGCAATCCACGTCATGGGTATAACGAAATGCCCACTCTGCGATTCCCATGGACCTCCAGGTTCCCCAGAGTTGATAGAACATGTCTTAGAACATATCCACGACTTCTCGCTACGCTCACTTCCTTGGCCTAAGGACCCCGTACCAAACCTTAATAAGCCTGTCGGTGCATTCAACGTTAGTCTCAAAGATGTCGATAATATCGCTCAGTGGGTAGACAAAACTTCTCCCGAGGAAGAACGTTTGCCGCAGCTCTGCGCTATAGACTACAATCCACCAGCAAAGATCGAGGAACAAGGTTTAAAGGGGTCAGAAAAAGATTACTTCGCCCAGAATGACTACTTCTTAGACGAATCAAGCGATGGCAGATTCCCGTCTCTATCTGAGCAATGGTCGGATACTAGCCAATATAAAGAGCATCCGGATGACACAACGCTCGCGTCGGCTTCGCACGACATGACGGTACGGTTCTGGGATACAGCCACAGGCGCCCATAAACAGACCCTTGAAGGCCATAGCTATTCGGTCCTGGCGGTCGCTTCCTCTCCAGATGGCACGACGTTCGCGTCGGCTTCTAGCGATGAGACGGTACGGCTCTGGGATGCAGCCGCAGGCGCCCATAAGCAGACCCTTGAAGGCCATAGAGATTGGGTCCGGGCGGTTGCGTTCTCTCCCTAGACCTCCACCCCGCTCACCTCCGTTATGGTTAGATGGTTGACTTCTTTTTATACTCGAGGTTGTCAAGAGGGGCGAGAGTAACGAGAGAGGTGCATAACTATGTATGCAGGGACCCGATCTACTCGCCCAACGCGCCAACCCTGGTGTTGGCCCTCCCAGCTCAACGCAACTCACCGCAACTCGCCAGCTTAAAGCTATAGAACTTTACAGAAAAAAACTATATTCACAAAATAAAGGCGTGATAATGTAGCTATAGTCAAGTGGGCCGTGAAGAAAAGACTACTAGCCCAATTCCGCTTCGCCCAGGACATAGAGGAGATAAAAGGAGAAGATCAATTTACTTGGCGCCCAAGAGTATAGATATTAGGATCATTGGCATCTTAAGGGAGACCTTGATATTCCTCGTCTAACATCTCTTATGCCGCTGCCAGCTCGATTGGAAGGGCATACACCTGTCCCACAGTATAGTCTTTACGGGTAAAGCGCCGCTGGAAGGTCTACTTCTAAGTGGAATATGGTATCTTCCAGACACAAGGTCGGCCCATATACGTGCTTCGCCGATTTTCGTGTCTCAAGCAGCAGGATACCAGGATTGGCAGCTTTATAGGCGAAACTAGGGCGTAGCAACGCGATAATAGCGGTTATCGTAGGCTCTCTCTAACAAGCTATTCTATAGGGCTTTATTGAGTAAAAGAGGACGGATAACCTTATTCATCAATTCTAATTTACAGGACGAAAGCTCAGAAAATTACTTCAGCAATCATTGTTGGCTTAGCAAGCTCCTCGCTAGATTTTACATCACTCTCCCTCGCTTTCTTTCCAAAAAGCGCGTAGCAGGACGTCCACGAAAATCACTCAATACTAACCTTCCGAAACTTTCCGATATCTTGCATAGCACTCACTTCCGAGCATCACTTGCCCCATTTTCGTCCAATATCCTCCTAGTTTCATGCTAAGAGATCCAGCTTGACCGAATATGAACTCATATGGCCTTAAAACAGTCTGTTAAGGGTTTCAAAGGAAGGTCTTGCAACCCAACGTCCGTAATGAGGTTGATGAACGGAAAATAGCATCTTCGAACCACGAGAAAACCTTCAAAGGGTAGGATACACTTGGCATTCCTTTTATGCTCAATTTTTACTCGAAGCACAAGCAGCAGCTTTAACCCACAGCGAAGTGACAAAACGCAAAATATGCCTCTCCATACGTACTTGATTAACCCCAACGCTGTTGCGAGCCTATAGATATTCTATCCTCTTTGCTGCCCTCCGAATATCATTACGCCTTTTCTATACCTCACGTTTCTAAGCTGCTCTTAAAGCAAGCACCTCTATACCCTACTTTCAGACAAAAATCCTCTACATGACATGCCCACCCTTCGCCCTCATCTTCGCCCCATAAATCTGCAGGACGGTGAGAATAATCGACGCTGCCGCCACGATAACAGCCTGGATGCCAAACGACAGGCCATATCCATGCACATGGCCCCACGGCTCCTGGAAGTATCCAACGGAGAAACCAGCACCAACTGTATATCGCATCAGCACTCGTCCCTAAAATCACGCCGAGGGAAGTAGAAAGGAAGAGGGGAAAAAGAGGGGGGCGGGATGGGAAGGTGTATACTCACCACGCGCAAAATTTAACAACCCCGCGACCTCCGAACTTGCAGACCCATACGAATCCAAGCAATACGCCGTCAACGACACGCTTGCCAGCATGCTCCCAATAACGTACATGCCCCATCCGATGATGATCCCCACGTAATGTAAATGTTTTTCTAATGTTTGTCCGACGAGCACCAGCCCCGGGACCATAAAAATAACGACAATCTGGTTCATGAGTAGGCGGGCTTCTGGCTTGAAGACGCCATTATGGCGACGCACGTAGCGCGCGGCGATGAAGTCATTAAAGAAGTGGCCACTAAGCTCACCGATGGTGACGGCGACGAGGGGCGCGAAAAGCAGGTAGCCGATGGCATTGTTGTCGAAGCCGTAGCCGCCGTATTCGCGGGGAGTTTGGAGAAGGATGGCGGAAGTTATATTTATGCCGACAACCCACATGAAGGTCATTGCACTATGTTTGACATATATTAGTGGGAAAATGGACAAGTGGGAGGGGTGACGCACTAATATATCATGCAAGGGATCATAATGGGCTTCAGGAAGGTGGATACCAGACGGCTGACCGAGTTACGCAGCTTGTAGAAGCCTGCGCTGTTGTGGTTCTGGATCTGCCAGATACCGACAAGCCGCGACATACGGCCCCAGAAAGTTTTGGAGCGGGCGGGTTGTTTGTTTCGCGGGATGGTGCGGTCGTAGAAGGTTTCGTCGCCGAGGCAGATGATGAGGACGATGTCGAGAGCGACAACGGCGAATACAATCCACATAGCGATGCGCCACTGGCCTGTCCCTCCGATGATGAAGTTACCGAAGATAGGCGCAAGGTAAGGAGTGAGGAAGACACCATAGGTCCAGATACCGATCTTGCGGGCATGTTCGTGGAAGAAGAATATGTCCTTGATACAAGCCAGACCGACTATTTGGAAGGCGCATAGGCTGAAGCCCATGAGGACGCGGAAGCCATAGTAGACGGAGTAGTCGCGAGTAACAGCACAAGCGATGGTGAAGGCAGCTCCGGTAATGGTAGACCAGAAGAGGACGGGTGCGCGACCCCACCAGGTAGAGATAATAATCCAGAAGAGACCACCGACAGCACTGCCTGGGTTAGCGCGACTGTTTCAGATATAGTCATTACATACACCATGAGCACGTTCAAGTTACCAGTTTCGTTCACCTTAGCGGGAGACTTGCTCCATTCCAAGCCCTGTGCGACAATCAAAGGAATACCAGCTGCAGAGCTGTAATCGCCTAGGCCAGCGGTGACGGAGAGAACAACAAGAAGGGCATGTTTCTTGGCTGGCGACCAGTTGAGAGGGTCGTTAGGGTCATCGGAAGGCTGAGGAACAAGAACCGTGTGTCCATCCGGCGCGAGCTTGAGGTTGCTGTTGACACCTGCGACATTGGCGTCCACCACGATGTCGTCACCAATGTCCTGAGCAGTGCGAGGGGGTCCTACGTGCAGTATTTGTACGTTCGCTTGAAGAATGCCATTTTCCTTGTCGACCAGGAGATCCATCGTTGGCTGCGGGCAGCTCGCGGGTTGAATTCGCTGGTGTTGTTCTGCTTGAGGTTGGATCCAGAACGCTGGGTATAATGGCTATATATTCATGTTGTCCAACCATGTGCGTAAATATGGTAATGTTTGAGCTACATGGCCAATACGGATGGAAGATGTGTGGGTTGCCGAAAACCGAGAACCGTGTCGGTACTGACGAGGAGCACCGAATTCTGACAATAACACTGTTGAGTTTCTGAAAGGAACACATTAAACATGCTAAGCAAATGAGCATTTCTGCGCTGAATTCTTCGAGAAAAGAAAAGCTTGCGGTAGTCGGAGCCACGTAGGAGGGAGCATGATAGAGTATTCGCAGTGATTTGTTAGTTTAAGGTTAGTTGTGTTGTGGAGCTTGGGTAGCCCATCCCACACCTTAACAATGACAGCGCACGTCCTAACGTAAAGGCGAAAGCCAGAAAAAAATTCCTGTAACCCGTGTATTGGAAGGATGCCATGGTTATTCAATTTTTTCTCGTATTGGTATTACGGGGCGCCTGAAGCCTCCATAGCAAGGTGCACTACGTTCAACCTTTTGAATCTAAGTGAGAAGCATGGTTCCCTTCATATTGCATGCGGATACTGGACTAGGACCGAAAAATCGACGGCTTGGGTCGTCTTTTCTAAGAGCACAAATTGCTGTCATCCCGCAAATCTCACTCGCAGAATCTACTAGCGCCCATCATGGCGGCAGGATGCTCCACAGCCACGCGGTGCATTCTAACGCCCACGCGAATCTCCCTACGTTAGCGTAACACAACTCGGCAGTTCCAAAGCTCAGCTGACAATGTTGCCTGCAGGATGACAGCACATAAAGGCAGAAATCAAGGAGATTATGTACCCGATTTCTCCAGCCCCACCAATTGGGCCACCTGTTGGGCGATAGAGGTGAACACGTTCGCTCTGGGGCTGCCTGGTTCCGCAACCACGGTAGGCTTTCCACCTTCTGCGTCTGCACCTAACGCTGCATGCAAGGGTATCTCGCCCAAAAGCCTTAGGTCGTACGTTTTGCACATGGCTCTTAATTTATTCAAGTCTCCGAATATATTGTGCGTCTCCCCACAGCCAGGGCATTGGAAGCCACTCATGTTGCAGACTAGACCCAATAAATTCGTGTCTACTTTTCGGAAGAGCTCCACGCCTTTCACCGCGTCTTTGAGCGCGAGATCTTGAGGCGTAGACACGATGATGGCGCCATCGAGGACGACTTGTTGGGTAATGGTCAACTGCACATCGCCCGTTCCTGGTGGCAAATCAAGAACGAGTACATCAAGGTGGCCCCACTCCACCTCGTGAAGTAGCTGCTGGAGGGCTTTCATGACCATTAGCCCGCGCCATGCTACTGGTGAGGATTCTGGGACCAGATAGCCCATAGACATGCTCTTCAGGCCGTAATTCGACAGCGGGATCAGTTGGTTGTCTAGTAATTCAGTCAGATTTCGTGGCGTAGGATCCAAAGGAGCGCTAGTGAACAGACTGACTGGCTGATAGTCTTGGTTCACCCGAAAGATTCATGAGCGTAGGAATCGAAGGCCCGAATATGTCCGTGTCCAGGATACCAGCTCGCAACCCAGATCGGGCGAGGCTCAGGGCCAAATTCACTGCAGCATCATGAGCTTGGCTGACATGTGGTGGCAGCATAAGGTGAGCGTGCCTGCTATGGTGCTTTTCCCGACGCCTCCTTTGGCTGATGAGACGGCGATGATCTTCTTCACGTCCTTGATGCTCCTCTTCTCCGGCAGCCCTCGCTGCATGCGTGGAATCTGCGGCGGCGCGCCGGAACGCGGCAGCCCCTGTGTCCGAAATCAGTGACACGAAGACCCCAGGAACAGGTCAATTCATACTAGAGGATTCTCATGCTGCAGACATCTGAGGGTCGAGAAGAACCGCGGCTTCATAATGGCATCGCGATGGTGATGAATGACTGGCGCGGAAGGTCCGTAACTTTTGATGAAAAGACTGCGGCCAATACAGGAGGCCTATTGGCTGCGATGAAGCCAGGATGCAGCCTCTAGAGGTGCCAAGGCCAGTCCGGAACAATTCTTTGCCGAGCATAGGCTCTGCCTCATGTGACCCTTCGCTTGACGATTAGTCGACCTACGAAGAATGTTCTGAAAATGGTAAATTAGACTTAAAGGGCCAGATAAGCTACTAAGCGTACGTACATGTCTAAACCTCAAATTCACGTGCTTGAAGCTTGTCGGACTGTTAGGGTAACAGTTGAATGGTGAATGCTGCAACCGAATGCTACTAACTATTATAATTATAATTGCCAAGATAAGTACTCTACTTCTAACATCATTTACTCCTCATCCCAGACATTCCTCCTGCCAAAATCCGCCATCGAACTCTCATGCGCTTGGCTCGAGACTGGAGACGCTTTCCTCCAAATTTCTGATTCCTGAGCCCACTGCCTCGTCACATTTCGCACAAGCCCAGAAATCGTGGACGCTTGGAAAACCGCTTATAGCTAGCTTACTACGTCGCGATCCCGGGCTTTTCAAGTGCAAACATATGGATGCTTCGACAGTTTTGTCTAAGAGACATATCTCAGGAACATCGATTTTAAAGGAAGCGTATACGCGCATCCTATTCACAATCTCTTTCGTCAGGTTGACTTGAAAGTATTAGGCATCTGATTCCTGCTTATAGGGAAGTATTATATACCTTTCCAGTTCTACGGTTTTCAATTGCGATTTCAAAGAACGATTTAAACCCTGCAGTTTTCTGATTGATAAGATATTCACCGAGAGTACGCACATAAGGTGAGTTGTAAGTAGCTAGTGCTATAGCCAGTGCCGCAACTGGAACTGAGTCACATGGTCAGTTCTATCTATATAAGAACGTTCTGTTCTACTCTACACTTAGACATATACACTCTCACCGATACAATATATTCACTATTCTTCCATTCCATACTTCCTCTCCTTCCACTGCCTTACATGAGTCATTGCCGAAACGGCAAAAATACGACCTAGATAAGCTAACAGTGACCTAGATGAAAACCGAAATACGAACCCGTGCAGTAAAGCCCCATGTCGCTTCCACCACCTCTGCCTGCAATTCTTTCGTAGTAAAATGAGCTGGCGGCCAATATATGGGTAACGAATTCGACCTGAGCTTGGGGTGTGCTCAGTACCAATCGTATTTCTTTCTGTAATCGTTCCTTCCTGCAATTCAGCCATGATGCTATCGACCACGCCCACGGGGCCCCTAGACTCATCATTGTTGGTGTCCTGATTAGAAGGTAACGGGGTCTGTCGCATCTCGCTACTGTCTTTTTCGGCCTGGAGCGTATCAGGGTGACAATGGCAACTAGCGGGGGGTTGAAATCTTACCGTTTCGAGCAATTCTTCTATGCATGCAGTATCTTCATCGCTAGCTCAAGCTTTCAGCGATTCTAATATGCCGGCCATTTGCACGCATCGTTCCGTCACGCTGGCACCGTCAGTAGTAGCGAATAGAGAAGAGGGTCACCGGAACGTGTACCGACATTTTGAGGTGGCCTTTGCTATGCAAAAGATAAATGCACTCGCGCCCCATTGTTTTGCAATAGTTGCATTCGGGATTGCCGCCAGTACATTTGATCTTATGGGAGCGACAGGCGGTGCAAGCGCGCACCCGACGCTTGCTATCCTTAAACGGCTGTGAGTAGCTAACTCGTTACAAGCGTGGGATGGCGACCTTCTAGGGGCTTGCTGCAGGCGAGTGGTAACCAGCTGGAGAGCAGCGGATAGGCGTGGAACGACATTACGGTATTGGCCTACAAGGAAGGCAGAGGAGGGCTCTTAAGTTAAATGTGGTAACTTCTTAAACGCCAGTTCCGATGCTAGAAATTTATGCTTCCAAAGGTCCGATCCATATTTTTTCTTCCTGTCTTCGTTCAGTTGGGCCGACCCGTCGACCCAACCGCCTCCTGGGGCACCACCTAACAGCCAGTAGTCATAGCACCCAGAGACTGCTGGCACTTTAACCTTGCCACCACGCTTCATCCAATCTATTTCATCCGAGGTGCCTGCTCATAGTTAAACAACTGCTGACTTGTGTGTCTAAATATAACTTACATTGATCAACAATAGGCTCTAACAACTTCTCGCATGCTTCTCCCGACGGCAAGCGAAAATCGCCGAGCGGTAAGCAATCCTTTTGGTCCGCGCTTGGAATCACCGCAACAGTGATCTTACTATTTCCCATTTGGGGGGCAGTTGCTGCGTTGCAAGTGCTGTACCACTGTTCATACTCTCCCTTAGCCATACCCAAACACCTTTTTGGTAAACCCGTCTTCGAATCGGTGTCCGTGCTGTCGAACCCGAAGTAGTTGAACGTGTTATCGAAAGACTTGTGCATATTTGCCACTGCTGTATCCTTATACCCTGAGTTGCACCAGTGCTTTATACCTGCTTTAAAGACTGATCGCGACCAGGAGAACGGGTATAAAAGGCAGCCAGGGCCCCAGGGGTCGCACTTTGACATCTTGAGCTTGTCCTGGTCGAAGGGATAAGTCAACTTGTTTTTGGTGGTCGAGCGGGTCACCTCAGGGGGCACTTCAATCTTGTAGCCGTATCTTCCGCAGTCGACATTTACGTCGGCGCTCAGCGCAACGGGGTATGCTCCCATTGGTCCGTTACCTAGAGACAGTCAGTATTGTGAAAGCATGTGCGAAAATCAACTAAATCACTTACAAGTGTCCCCCTCCAGGCTCTTAAACGCTTGCTAGCACGTCATTTGACAGTTTGATCCACCAGTCCATTCAAAGTTGAACTTGTACCCTGGATACTTCTGTAGGGTAGGAGGTGGCACGCATTTCTCAAGAAGTGTGCTCCGCTTTGGCTTCCTAGTAGCGTCCTTGTCTATATACTGCTTCTTGAGTCCCTTTTCCTTGCCGTTGGATTCGATGCCATCGCAAAACTTAGTAATCATACTATCGAACCAGTTGCCCATGACTCTGGAATTTTCGATAGAGCATGAATTTGGTTTCTTCATCTTCCTGTTCCATGGTGGGCTGTTTTCGCTGCCTTCAATGTCCATGGTGATGTTATATCTAGAGCACCCTGCAACCGCACTTCCACCGAGTGATATCTTCTCATTTCCATCACATCCATCGAGCATCCTCTTGAACTGTTCTACACACATTTTTTCGTCAATTTTAACTTCACGCTTACACTGGCTTGCAGATTCAACAGAAAGCCAATATGACGCTCCAAAATTAAGCGCATTGAAGTTCTGTAGCACGTTCTTGCCGCTTGAACCTTGAATTACTCCCTTTCGTATTGTTATTAGTAATGTATAGAAACCTGAAGTTAGCAGTTCAGCCATGTATTTGGAAAAAGCCTTCAACGAGATCGAAAATCAATTTGCTGATATCCAAATGAGGCTTATTTGGCACTGCCCTTGATGAAGACGAGTCACTAGAACCTAGACATCGGGTTGACGTACGACATACTAGGGCCTCAATCTTTCTTTTCAAACCCTCTCCCTATGCTACAAAACGATTCTTTATCACTTAACCGCTCTGGCCTAAAGAGAATAATTATCTAGAGGGTTCGATGATGTCGGAGGGCGGAGCGTGAGCCCACTACATTCAACACGCTTGCAACTAGACAGGATCACCTACTCATTAATGTCGTACAGCAGCGCTGATGGGCAGGCGGATACCTTGCGCCATATTTTCGACGCCGTTGCGCGTAAAGCTGCCCTGTCCGGCGGCCGCTGGATGCGTATGTGTTTTTTATGTGATCAGTCTATCGAAGTGCGCAACTCAACGGTGGCCTCAATGCTGCTTTCCTACCCTCCTGCCTCCTGACAAGAGCATTTGTCAACAGCGAGTTGCCCGGGATCTTGTAACAAGCGACGACGCCCGCAGACAAACAGGGTGATACACATGCAAAGGCGGAATAATGTTTCTCTACTGTCTCCACTCAGCAAGCATATTAATATCATGGCGCTGTTACGAAATTGAAGTTCAAATCGATACACCTCAAATCTCAGAAATTTATCTGATTAGGAATGCTTGGGATATTCTGATATCCGCCATATGCTAATCTTAAAACTGCTTAAAGTGCATGTGTAAATGGTACGGATAGGCCCGTTAAGCTTATAGTGTACCCATGTTATAGAAAGAAGTGAAGAATAAGTCTATTCTACTATAGAAGCTACGGAGTCTTAAAAATCTTGTAGATCCCTATCTTCATAGCCGAAAACTTTAGGCGGCGTAAACAGTGCCCTCATATACATATCATTCTGAATAATCGCTACCACACAGTATTTGTCCGCTTTCTTAAGCGCTAGCAAGCCTTTTCTTAGGCGCAAAAACGCTAAGGTTATTTTTTACGTTACTTGTAATTCTTATTTTGGGACACCTCTTTGCCACTGCAAGGCTGTAAAACCAATGTAGATAACGGAGTTCAATGGCCCCCCTCCCTTCTCCCTTCTCCCTCCAAAGGTGCTTAAGTGACTGTAGAGAATCTACGCAAATAAAAGATGGAATGGAAGGGGGGGGGGGGTTGAAGTGCGTTCAGTGAGCTAGTGCGGAGAAAGGCCGTAATGCGAAAGCGGAAAGAACCGACAATCGCGCCAAGCTCGGAAACTTTTTTGTGGGGCCGCAAAACTGCTATTCACACGCTTGCTGCTTCTCACAAACCGCCCGTCTACGTCGCCATGAGGAAATCGAAAATCATAGGTAAAATCCCCTCGCGTTGCGTATTCCTCCACGCTAACGGGGCTTGCAGACTTCGACCCTGAGTCTCTCCTCGACCCTGCGCCATCTAGCTCAGAGGATGAGCAGTCTAACTTTTCGGACGCTGAGGACCAGAACGCTGGTCGCGAGCACTATGTCGACGTTGGGAAGAGTAAACTGAGGAAGAAGGAGATCGTACCTCTGGGTCCACAGTATAGCGGTAGCAAGATCAGTCGCTACGACGTTGAAGACGAAGACAGCGATGATCCATTTTCGCGCGGTTTTGGCAAAGGCGACAGTGACGCGGAAGAGGAAGACAGCGTAGACGATATCGAAAACGGCGTCACACTGAATGGCACAGGCTCGGAAAGCAACGAGGGCAGCGAAGGGTCGGATGAAGAGGGTGAAGAGGAGGATGCTTCAGATAATGACGAAGACATGGAAGAGGTAGACGGAAACGACTCAGAAGATAGGTCAGAGGAAGATGCTTCTGGGGACGAGCCTTCAGGCGACGCCGCCGAGGTTCGCGCGCTAATGGGACAGAACAAGTCCGATCCGTCTTCAGAAGTACGCGACCTGTTCAAAGATCGTAGTTCGCTCACTACTAGTCTGGTCGCCGCCGCTCAAGCCGACGTTGCTAAAGGCGAGGCTATCAAGGCTCAGCGCAAGACATTTGACACACTACTCAACGTCCGCATACGACTCCAAAAAGCCCTCATTTCAACGAACTCCATGGTCGCGGAGAAGTACAAGGAAAAGACTGCACCAGAAGCTTCAATCGAGGCCGCTGAAACGGCAGCGCTGACACTCCTCAACAACCTCACGGATCTTAGAGCTTCTATAGAGGAGGCACGTTCAGGCCAGAAGCGCAAGCGGACTCCCTTCACATCCTCGACTCCATCCTCCGATATTTGGGACAACATTCGGGCATCTGAGTCCACAGCGATGAAACAGCGGAAAACTATCTTGGAGAAGTGGTCGGCAAAGACGCGCACAGCGACCATCGCGACTGCCCAGCGGCAGCTCAATGTCAGCGCCCAGCAAACCTTGACAGAAGTCCTCGAGGCGCAGCTAGCCAATTCGGAACATCTCATTGCTCGCACGCATGTGCCTCGCTCATGCGCACCACTGCAAGCCGCCGGTTCTAAGCCGACGCCCGATCCGAACATCTATGACGATGCAGACTTCTACGGCCTGCTCCTCAAAGAGCTGCTCGAACAGCGCTCAGCTAGTAATGGTGCAGCCGAGTTTGTCGTGCAAGCACCTTGGCAGGTGGCTCGGGAAGCAAAGACGAAGAAGGTGGTGGACACTAAAGCGAGCAAGGGTAGGAAACTTCGGTATACGATTCACGAAAAGCTGCAGAACTTCATGGCTCCCGAGGATAGAGGGCTTTGGAATGACCGGCAGAAGGATGAACTGTTCAGTAGTTTGTTTGGACAGCGGCTTGCGTTAGGCGAGCACGACGACGTGGAAAGCGAAGAGGAAGATGGTGGCATAGATGCCGCCGAGCAAGGCTTGATGCTATTTAGGAGTTAGGCTCCTCGAGAAAAAAAAAAGGGTTGCATAGATACCTTTCGTGTCTATGAGAGCCAGATAGGTACTTAGACAATTACTGGCAATTCCCACCCCATGACACCAAATATCACGCGACTATTCTTCCACATCTGATGACGTCCATGAAGCGGATTGTATTCGGATCGTATAGGCTAACATGTTTTAACCCGCCACACGATCAAAAACAGCCAGCTCACATCTCGTTTGGGTTCTGCTCGACCTATACGGGACAGAGAATGACGTAGTGAGTCCGAGCGCGCCGAACCGCCCCTGGACGGTCCCGAAGCTGGGGCCCCACGCCGATCTCGACCTTGGGAGCTTGTAGCATCTCACTTTCCAAACACCGATTCGTCTCATTCTCCACCCGTCTCAGCATGATTTTGCTGCTATTTCCTCTTGGTCCTTGAAATACCGCGTGAGACCGACGAACCCAACGCGTTCCTCTCCCGTCATCGTGTCCCGCCATGCCAGTCAACACCATAACAGTTGGCGCCGCCGTGACGCCCACTGTAATTGAAACTTACTTCTCGCATTACTTCAATCGCAGCTCGCTCAAGCAAAAACCGACTGCGCATATTTCGTATCACGAGGGCCTCCAGCTTATCCGTCGGTTTCTACATTTCACATCATTCCACACCGTTGATGAGCTGCAGGCTTTCACGTCCCAATGGGTGCCCGTTCCCCATTGGGTTCACGCCGAGGAGCTCGAGATAGCCAGCAACCAATTGAAGCGATCCGCCGATTACATACGCGCGCAGCTTGGTGAAGACGGCGTCAAAGCCGTCGGTGGCGGCACATGGTGGGAATGGAGACGACCGGGGACAACGCTGAAGGCCGAATGGATTGAAATGCGCAAGGACATGGAAGAGCGCAAGAGATCGGAAAACGTTAAGGGCCAGCGCATCATGTTGTATGTGCATGGCGGTGCCTACTACTTCGGCAGCGTGGATGAACACCGCTATCAGATGCAACGCCATGCTCGCAAGCTGAAGGCGAGAGTGCTGGCTCCAAGATACAGACTAGCTCCGCAATTTCCATTTCCTTGCGGTCTCATGGATTGTGTGGCTACCTATTTGCACTTACTCGAAGAGAAGCACGATCCATCTACCATCATCCTTGCTGGCGATTCTGCAGGTGGCGGCATGGTGCTAAGCATGCTGATAGTGCTGCGCGATCAGGGTGTACCACTACCAGCTGGCGCAGTGCTTTTATCGCCGTGGGTGGATCTTACACACAGCTTCCCAAGTCTTGCTGGTGACGGTAAGATGGACTACATTCCTGCGCATGGCTTTGTCCACAAACCAAGCATGAGCTGGCCACCACCGAACGCCGACGATCTCCTCGCACTCGAGCGCAGCACACAAACTCCCATAACAGAGAAGAGCACACCTTCAGGAACATCACCCTTGCAGAATACGAAGGAACATGATAAAGAAGAGAGAAAAGACCGTGTGCGGGGTTTTTCAATGGCTTCTGCAGATCGACCAGACCCTCATGCACTGCTCGCTTCACCGGAAGCCACAGGAGATCACGAAGACGTTTGGATATCCCAAGATGGCAAATACAGCATTGGTCCGAAGTCCATGCTCTCCTTGACGTTCGATGGAAAGCGGGTTGAGATCAAGGATCAAATTCAGATGTACGCGCCAAATCACATGCTCACTCACCCACTGGTCTCGCCTGCTTTGCAGCCATCGTTAGGTGGTCTGCCACCTCTTCTGATCCAAACTGGCGGAGGGGAGCTTCTTCGCGATGAGCAGATCTACATTGCCCACAAAGCTGCGCAACCGCTGGCTTACTTGCCACCGCCATCGAACAATCAAACTATAGAGGCGATTCGATCTCAAGCAGCCAGATACCGTCCTACGAATGTTCAATTACAACTCTGGGACGATTTGTGCCATGTCGCTCCGACACTGAGCTTTACCCGGCCCGCAAAGTATATGTACCGTGGCATCGCGCAATTTGGGGCTTGGGCACTTGCCCGAGCACAGAAAACGTCCATCGAGATCATGGATGATGACAGTATCTCGGTTGTGAGTGCAGGCTCATCATCCTCGTCTTCTTCGAGTAGCACCAATCCCACAGCCGACGACATCAAGCTTAGCATGCCTTCAAGCGTGCAACGTGTCGGCTTCGAGCACGTTGCCAGGAAAGAAGCTGGAGCGGCCGTGGGAAGAGCTGGCGATCCTCTCCCAGCATTTGAGAACCACATGATCCGTCAACGTGTTGACCGACATGGGCTCATCCATCCGCTTCCGCCGCCTAGTGAGCTCCAGGCGCTGCAGATGGCCAATGCTGAAGTCGGCGTGCCTAAATCGGGCCCGGTGAACAAGTGGATGAAGGCTCAACAGCAATGGAACGGCAAGTTTGCTAAGCAGAAGCTGAAGATCCAAAAGCGTCGCATCACGGACATGCGGAAGGGCTTCGAGCGCTTCGAGGGCGAAACACCGCCCCCCACTGCACTGGCAGGCCGCAGGGTAAAGGATATGCGGAAGGAGAAGAAGGCAAAGCGGAGCTGGGGCATGTCCCTATGGAGCTTCTGGGGTAGTAGTCACGACGAAGCCACCGTACGTAACGCCCTCATCCTCTCCTGTACATCCACGCTAACAACCCCTTCCTAGATTGTCCGCGAAAAGAAAGCAGACCAAAACCCCAACCATGACGACCCCACCCTCACCATCCAGCACCCAGACGGCACAGCCGACGCATCCCCTGCCCCTCCTCCTGCCCCTTCCCCCGGCCGCAACCCTACCAAACGCCGTTCCACACGCCTCGCCCCCTCCAAAGATGACGCCTCACGCTCCCGCTCCCGCTCGCGCCACTCCACTGTCACAGACCGTGGTCAAATCTCCTCTTCCACCGAAGCCCTCGCCGCCATCGCGCCCTCTATCCCTGGAATGGCAGCCGCTACTGTCCTTGCGCCTGAGCGCAAGACCCCGCCTTCTAACGCGCCGCTACCGCCTAACATTGTTATTTCACAAGATGGAGAGGGGTATGGAGCGGAGAGGCCGCAGAGTCCTCCGACGCTTATTCCGGAGACGGAGACGCTGAGTACGAGGCCGACAAGGGGTGGCGTGGCGTATCCATTTCGGTTGAAGGTCGAGGAAGGGGAAAGGGAGGTTAATGCCAGTACGGTTACGTTGCAAAGTGTGGGGGTGGGGAGCATGGGGGAGGCTGAGGAGGAGAGGGAGGAGGGGGTTGGGTTGTTGAGAGGGGATCATGGAAAAGAAGAGGAGGGGAGTGAGAGGCCTGGGGTGGAGAGGTTTGTTACGGCGAGTATGGGAGATTTGACGTCGGATGTGACTAGTGTGGGAAAGGGGGATAACTTGAAGGGAAAGGAGAAGGAAGAGGAGAGGCCTGGGGTGGAGAGATTTGTCACAGCGAATGAAGATTTGGGGGCATTGGCGGGGAGGGTATAGAGGAGGGTTTCAATTCTAATCCTTTTAGGATTGAGGGAATGAGGGGGGACGGGAGAAGTTTTTGCATTATACCCACTCGCTTGCGTTTTAAACATGTTGTTTCTTACAGCTATTTCTTACTACTTGAGGGAAATCGTATATTGTTGACTTGTTAGCCTACATAGACAGCATAACCTTGTATTTGGCTCAGTATCAACTCTCCTACTCAACCGGAGCAAGCATTTCAATGATATTTCTCATTTGGTTACTAACCTCAACTTTTCAGTAGTTCTTCGGTACTGCTTCCGTGTTTATGTTGTAGTGACGTGAAATAATGGAGGCCCTTGCTCGATCTCTTTCAGGACCCTCAGTCGCGCTCAATGAACACATCTCTTCTAGAGATCCCGGTACCACTATTAAAATGATTTCCTCACTACCGAGCTGGGCGAGCTTATCGATAAGGGACCAAAACTGTTTTAGCGGGCTACTTAAAGCGATCTTTGGACAGCTATTCTACAGTGAACACTTACAAACATTGATATTGTTTCTCTCTTGCTGTGATAGACCTCCAAAACCAGCCCGAAACCCAAGAATTCCCATACTAAACCTGCTTACTGCAAAATTTGCTATGCAGCCTGTCCCTGTCACCAGTATCTTTTTATGCTCTTGAATACACTAAAGGTAGCTCTTTAAGCTTAACATCGCCCATCCTAGGGTCAGATAGCTTCAAGAGCGTCCACCCAAATCGGTCGATAAGTCCTTCCATCTATGCCTTCCCTACTATTTCAGAGTCAAAACACATGCGTAGATTCACTTTTGCGTCTTCTTCAAATCGGCATTCCACAAACATTGTGCAATTGTCAAACCTTTGACTTAGCTGAACTGTTGTATTCCACTAAGCAACTAATCCCTTAATGAAAACTTGAACTTGCTTTTCTCGGTAGTAGAAACCACCCCTCTTGATAGCCCGAGAATATGTTGCCAGGCCACATGAAGTGACAACCATAAATTTGTTAGTTCTTTTTTAACATGATAAGCAAACTAGACACTTCTACTAAAATCTTACTACTCTCCACTACATTAATAATATTCTTAGACTGAAAGTAAGCTATAGTATTTACTTATAAAATTAATATCAATTAAATGTGCTACGCATACAGTCACCGCCTATTTCTAGTCAAGGCTAATCAGTTAATTTTCCAAACTATATTGGCTCCCTGGTAGCGTGGTGTAGCAGTCAAGTTACCTGGAAGAGGCCAAATATCGGTTAGTTTAGAAGGCATAGACGGATAATCTGGTTGAAAGTGCTGTTCACCTACTGCATTAGTGAGTAATAGTATACATCAGAGCCGGTAATTAGAGAAGAAAAAAAGGCTGACTATATTTGAGTATGTACGTTATAAACATTGTGAAATCGTGCTGCTACTCTTCTGCGTATCAGTCATGCATGCTCCCTTACAAACTTTCTCTCACGTGCCAGCTCAACATGTTGGTATACTTCACACTTAATTCTTGAGATCGAAAGTGAAGCTCTTCTTGCAGCTCCACTGAGCGTTGGAGCTGATGTCTAAGCTAGCCTGAGCAGCCTGGAAATTCTTGGTGAACAGACGGCAGTGGGTACCCCAAGCAGCGCCCTCGTGCAGGACCTCTGCGGCCTGGAACTGCACGCAGCGGGCGGGGCTGTATCCGAAGAAACCTAGGATCATGCTGATGAGGCCAGCCTTTTGGTTAACGAGGTTCTGCTTAGCAGCATAAGCAGCGCAAATCGAGGCGTCGAAAGGACCGGGGAAGGACTTCTGGCCGAGGCAGTAGCGGGGCTGATCGTGTAGCTTGGACTTGCAGTCCTGAGGGTTGTGCCAACCGTTGGGGGGATTGGGCTTCTGTTTCTTCTGGTAGCCGTTGGAGCCGACGATGACGACCTCGAAGTCGTTGCGCTTCTCGCCTGTGTTGACGGCGGCTTCCTTGCCGATTGAGGATCCGAAGATGCTGCACTTGTAGTTGGCGACTGAGGACGGGTTCTGGCAAGAGCACTGATCGGGGTTCCAGGCGGGGTCACGCTCGATGTAGATGTTGAAGCCCTGGCAGACGTCGGTCGAGTCGCAGTATGCCGCGCAGCCGGCGACATCGTAGCTCTCCATGACCTTGTAAGCGAGGTAGGAGTTGGCGTTCACGGACGCACCCAAGTTGCTGAAGGTCTGTTCGTAGCCGGAGGGGGTCTTAGCCTTTAGGGCCATGTCGGAGTAGACTTTGTTGCTCTTGAAAGCATCGGCGGTGTCAGGAGTTGTGGGAGGGCCGTAGGCCGCGGGCTGAGGAGCGCAAGGGTCGAGAGGATTGATGAAGCCACAGTAGGTACCGACCTCAATGGCAGTGGGACAGGCTGGGTCAGATGTGAAAGCCCAGGTATTGGTCCAGTCGACGGGCGTGCAGGTAGATGGGACAACATTCGTAGGGGCAGGGGTAGAGGATGGAACCACCGTCGTAGGCGTCTGGTAACCCACTGATGTCTTCACTGGAGCAGAGGCTGATTTGCTGATTTCTCCCTTATTACCACAGAGCATAGGGAAAAAAAGGCAGACAGTGCGCTTCTCCTCCACAGTGCGCTTGCTCAGAGCAGCAGCCTGGGTGGGTCCAGCGGCAGCAGCCTCAGCAGTAGCAATAGCAACCGCCTGGTTATAGGCGCCTGTAACGGTAGCAGGGCCAGCACCAACGGGAGCACCGCGAGTGATGGTGACTGGAATGGCAGCAACCTCAGCCGCGTTGAAATTCTGGGGAGCGGGTGCCGGAGAGGCAGCGACGAGAGCAGCAGCCCCGAGGAAAGCGAAGGAGCGCATGGTTGGTGATTGGATTATAAGAAGCTGTAGAGCGAACAAATGAATGAGCCGAAGTGATTGCTGCTGGGCTCAGACAGGACTATCAGGACATGTTATATATCTTCGAATCCGAGTCCTTTAACCGTAAAATCCGATTGCCTGGATTTAGACGTCACTCCCCGTGAATAGATGCCTAAACGTTGTTGACCTGCATCATGAAGCAAATCGATAGTCGAGCCAATGACTTAGCGCAGGCACTGATTCAGGTAAAAGCCCAGTTTACTTTCCGCCGCCACTACCGGTTGATAAATTGTACATTGCTTGACCATGTGGGTGCCACACGTTGAGCGGATTCTTGTGTAGATGGTGTTGAGCTGGTGAACCTTTCGTCTAGAGAAAAATTTCGCAATAAGAAACTTCGCTCCACAGACACTGCACCAGACGAGCCGGTCTCCATGGTTCCTGACCCATCCTAGACTGTGTTGGACGGCTATTTTTCACGAGCATGGCGGGTGGTATGTGTTTGTAGCTGGATTCGGTTTAGATCTTGTCATCAGGCAGAATCTAGCAGTACCTGCCCTCAAATGGTTAGAGTACGAATTCGCAGAGCTTCGGGTCGACGCTGGATCTAGATTGTTCAAGCGACCCGGAAGCTGCGCGGCTCAGGAACGTACAGGGATTATCGACCAAGCGCGAGCATGGCGCTCGGAAGAGCGACGACTAGCGCACAAGAGCCCACACTAGTGATTCCACGGAAGGTTTAACCTTAAGTGGCTGTGTTCCTTGGTGCTATTCTGGTGGTCTTCTACGCCGTTCCTTGTTTGCAATTCCAATAGTCTGCTATATGCCCCCACTATGGGTGGTCTCATAGCTGAAGCCTGACCGGCAGCCCCGTAGAGTCCATGTGCGAGGAACGGGAGTTTGATGCATCTAGACTCAGTCGGGGAGAACAGTTTATTTTCCCATGCATGATCTATTCTAGCATGTGTTCCGGCCTCTTCTCGACGCACCATGAAAGCTGAGTTAACGGAGAATAAAAGTCTACACATTTTCAGGACCTGTTCCTGATTTGGTATGTATCGGCAGGCACGTTTCTTAGCAATCTTAGGTTCTTTGAATTCATTGGTGGGTATGGAAGTGCCACGCGCCAGAGATGACTACATACGCTTGTGCCCGTTACTGTAGTGGGGGATGTGGTGGCAACTCACGCTACCAGCGAACTTCCGATCCCAAGCTGGTGGTTGGCGTGACAAGCTACCCTAGGACTCGCCATTCCTCGATTGAAACTATTCTTAGGCTGCGCTGCGGATACCAGGCTACAAAATTGTAAGCACTTTCGTAGTTTCGATTCAGTACTTCGCGTTCAGGTTTCTGTTATTAATTACATAGACACGAAGGCCCACACTTCCAACTGCTGCCAACATACGACGGGAAAAACAAGGAACCAGCCGAAGCCTTCACGACGCCGCCTGGAGGATTACACCCGAGCCAAGTCGCTGATAACAGGATGCCGCAGCATCGGCTCTTCAAACCCTAGAGTCCGAAATATCGATCGCGTTTCACCATGCTGTTACTTTCGCTTGTATTGTTGTCGCTACGAAGTTGAAGGCCTCAAGCAAACCTTCCGAATCGTGTCGGGCGCGTAAGTACCATAGCAGAGGATAGGTCCTTTGAGTCATTTCGAGCTGTATTTTTTGGGCCATATGTAGTCTACGTTATCGTCTCTTTCATATTATGACGTGACTTCGGAAAAAGAGTTTTCGTGCGCAGGTCCTAACCGATACTAGGGAACAGGCGATCCGGAGCGACCCCTCGGCTCAAGGAGCTCCCCTCATCGCGCTATGCCTACTTTCACACTCATTTTTTGCAGAGACCGGCGCAGGTAACGCAACCGTATCCGCCGGTCGTTATCAAATCTGACTGGTGAGTTGATGATTGCAAGCGCACGTAACTATACCCGCATCTTGAATGCTAGCATTGATTTGGAGCATGTGTACGCAGGGAATGGATACAGCTCCACCCGCTCGCCATTGTTTACATCTATGGACCTAATCACAGAGTTGATTTAGATCCAACACCAAACGCAGTTGAACTCCAGTCACAAGCACTCCATCACAAAAACATCTGCCATCGTAGATTCAAATCGTATCACGCTCCGCCAATCGTAAACTTCACTTCTATGTTGGAACCTCATTGGTTATTGATTCCGATCATGGGATACACCAATAATGAAGTAGCAAACGATTCTTGGACGAACACTCATAACAAGTCATAGGACTGGGTCCTGTCACTTATTATATCCTTGATACTCTTAATGATGGCCAGTTTTGCGCGTTTTCCATACGCACACGCAACATTCACAGGCTTCCACTACCGTGCCCATGCAATCACTTAAACACATCAATATTCTAGTAGAATTTCCGTCGAAATTCCTTCCTTATGTCTGCGTTACTGGGTTTTCTTATCAACTCGATTGCTACCCTTAGCGATGCGTTTCCGTGAAAGAGGTTTTCCTGTAACGCATACCACTTGTATCCCTAAAATCTCATACAATGTGGCAATATGGTGTATTGTGGTAATAGCTACAGTCGGCTCTATGGGATTCCTCATACAATCTGTACCTTCCTTCAAGAACGTCGAAACGGACATCAGCCTCGATCAATGGCTAGAGTCGCAAGATAAGATTTCGCTGCAAAGCATATATGCAAATTTGGGAAGTGCGGGCGCGAAAGCGTACGGTGCCACGATCGATGGACTTTTATTATATAGTGCTGTTCCTGAAGGTAATGAAAGTAAGTGTAAACAGTGAGACGATGACTTGGAACAACGAACCTGACTTTCGCAGTGCCATGGACTCGTATCAAAGACGGGGCGCTTGTTTTCAAGACAATCTTCGACCGATTCAATGCCACGCACGATCAAACGATGCATTTAGCCATCCGAAAATATATCTCCTCCCAGGCGATTCTCCAAAATGTCTCGAGTCCCTCCGGCGACCTACTGCCTTATGGTGATGGTCTGAGTGAGCCACGCTTCTTACCTAACGGCAGTGCTGACCCAACGAATCACGGACGTCCAAAAAGAGAAGGCCCTGCTCTTCGAGCCACAATACTCGGTGCCTATGCCCGCTGGCTAGTCGACAATGGGCAGAAGGAGACTGCCAAAAACATTGTATGGCCAATATTCCGGAATGACAACAAGTATGTTCTGAAGCACTGGGACCTCCCAGGTATGAACCTCTGGTCGGACAGCAACTTTAATGGTTCGACCTTTTTTACGACTGCCGCTCAGCATCGGGCGATTGTAGAAGGTGCTCAGTTCTCCCCAGCCGTAGGATTGCCTTGTGCTGCTTGCGACAACGAAGCCGTTCGCAGTCTTTGCCGATTACAAGAGTATTGGAATGGTAAAGAGGGGTTCGTAAATCCAGGTGTTGACAAGGATAGACTTGACGACCTACCTGGACGTGATTCAAGCACGTTACTGGCCACAATTCACATGTTTGAGCCTGAAGCGGGGTGTGATGAAGCCACTTTCCAGCCGTGTAGCCCACAGATGCTGAGCAATCACAAAGCCGTTGTCGATGACTTTAGAAAATGGCACATCAATAAAGGAATACCGGCAGGCAAGGCGGTCGCTATAGGCGCTCGTCCAAGTGGTAAGAATAATATTCTTTTACGCTGGGGAATATGTAGACTAAGGTCTAATCAAATATGCAGGCAATGCATGGTATGTCACTACACTTGCGGCAGCGGAGCAGCTTTATGATGCTTTGATTACATACGATAGATTTCGTTCCATTACAATCATTCCTCTCTCCCTCCCTTTTTGGCGAGATATCGAACCATCTGCTAGATTAGGTCTTTACGTCCATTCAAGCGATAACTATACCAAGCTCTACAAAGCTATGCGAGACTACGCAGATGGCTTCCTCGAGATCGTCCGCAAATATACTCCAGCCGATGGCAGCTTTTCAGAGCAGTTCAGCCAGCATAACGGCAGACCTCTCTCCGCGCAGAGCCATTCCTGGAGCCATGCTGCCTTCCTTAGTGCTAAAGACCGCCGTGCAAAGAAGAACATACCGTCTCCATGGGGCGCCAAATGGACCTCTGCTTTCGACCCAGAAGGCTGCTCGACTGTACCAGTGCTAACAGGCTACCCAGACTACAAAGCGTCCGCGGACTTCATCTGGCCGTCGTTTTCATGTCGACCACTGTCTCAGTTGCAGCTTACTTTCAATCTGGTTGCCGATTTTCCCTTGGGTACAAAATTCTCCGTCTGTGGTTCAGAGCCATCGCTGGGCTCTTGGAGCAAGGAAAGGGCGCCACAGCTGGATTACGGGCGGTACATACATACTGAGGACGTGACAGTTTGGAGCAGCACGATAGAAGTTCCTGCAGGTGCACGTATCAAGTACAGATATTTCATAACGGAGCCGACTGGCAGGCAAATAGCAGGCTCCATTAAGGAGTTCGGTGTGCCTTATGGTGAAGCGGCATGTTGGTATGCTGTCTCGGTGAACGACAAGTGGCACGACTGTGAATCCAGCGGTGATTGTGGCGATATCGCAAGCGTAAAAAATCTTGAGATCGTATAAGAAAGAATGATTGAATCGACATATGACGAAAAGAGAGAAGTCGTAAAATGGCTGCGGTAGGTATGGTCCTCACCGAAGCAAAGAGGTTGGAAAGAAGATCTCAGCCACCACTCCAAGAAGACCTTTATTCCTTTTCATTTTCTACTATTATTATTCAAAACTCCTTGCAACGTCTCAAAAAAGGAGTGTAGTTATACCTAGCTGGTATTTCAACATGGCGTATATATCTCGTATTATAAGCTTGTATGTATATGTTTACATTTTCTGCATTCTATTCGCATCCCAAACGCCTGTACCAACCACATTACTATCTGAAGGTCATAACAGATGTACATCAATTTTATGTATCTAGGAGGCATCGATTTAAATAAGAGTGAGCCAACACATCACTCTAAGCCTGAGATGCTTGACCTGCCAAGCCGGTTCCAGTTTGACCCTGAGGAACTTGGCCTGCTGCTGCTGAGCCCGTACCGGTGGTTCCAGTAGTCCCAGCACCACCACTAGTACCGATAGTTCCCGCAGTTCCTGTAGTCCCAGAAGTTCCCGTAGTTCCTGTGGTACCAGCAGTGCCAGCGGTGCCAGCAGTTCCAACGGTGCCTGCAGCACCTGCTGTACCAGTCGCTCCAGTCTGACCCTGAGCGGGGGGCCCTGCAGCACCTGCACCTTAATTGTTAGTTAATATACCGTAAAGATCCAAAACTACTCACCTGATATACCTGCAGCACCAGTGGATCCTGTTGCTCCAGCTCCCGTACCAGCACCCGCGGCGGTGCCAGCAGTAGATCCAGTACCAGCAGCTCCTGGAGCCGCTCCAGTAGTTCCGGCAGTTCCGGCGCCAGCAGCTCCAGGAGTTGCACCGGCAGCACCAGTAGTGCCAGCAGCACCCGCAGCGCCTGCATTAGCACCGGCATTTCCAGCTTGGCCCTGAGCTGCCTGGCCAGCAGCAGCGCCTACATTTCGTCAATCAAAGCTCGATGCAACCTTAGAGAACCATATTCACATACCGGCATTACCCTTTCCATTGCCTTTACCGTTCCCCTTACCATTTCCCTTACCCTTGGCTGCTCCGCCTGTTCTAAGTTAGAATTTTCAAGAAGACATTTCATCTCAAAGACTTACCAGCTGCGGCAGTGCCGTTATTAGCGGCTCCTGCGCCTGTCAATGTGCCCTTTTCGTAAGAGTTAGTTTCATGAGTCGTCTTCAGACGTGTTTAATGAGGTAGCTTACGGCCCCGGCCTAGGGAATTTGTTAGTTAGAGAATGATGGAATCAAAAATAAGAAGACATACAGCTCCAGTTGCAGCTGGTGCAGCACTTGCGGCAGTGCCCTTGCCCTTGCCCTTTCCCTGGCCATAGTTAGTTTACCAGCTCTCTCCTTTTCAAATTGGTTTATGTACCTTGCCCTTTGCGGCCTTCAGCGATGCAGTTAGCGAACATATTCTCTTAGGGGAACAAGCCGTCACTTACCGGAGGCGCACTCGCAGTAGCAGCTCCCGCTCCAGCAGCAGTAGCTCCGCCTGCCGCACCACCAGCACCACCAGTCAACTGGCCAAGGAGGTCTCCAGCGCCGCCAGCAGCTCCAGCACCGCCGGCACCGCCAGCGCCACCGCCTAGAAGTCCTCCAAGGAGATCACCAGCGCCTCCTGCACCAGCTGCACCTCCTGCTGCTCCACCTGCTGCTCCACCTGCACCTCCAGCACCTCCGAGCAGTCCGCCCAGGAGATCCCCTCCAGCTGCACCACCGGCGCCGCCAGCTCCCCCGGCACCCCCGGCACCACCGCCAAGCTGGCCTAGGATCTCATCGAGCTGTCTTTTTTGTACTGACTTCTCGCGGGCGAACTTGCGAAAGTTGGCAACGAAGTGAGCCGGGACCTTGGAGCTCGAGAAGCCACCGTTTGTATTCTTTTACGAATCAGCAACAAGACTTCGCTGGAACAGCCCGATCTTCCAGCACACTGACTACGCTAAGGTCTTTTGACATAGCCGCTGAAGATGGGGTGGGAGAAGAACAGTACGCACCACATATCTCTTTTCCGCGTGCGGGAACGCAGCAGGCGCCGCAGCAACCAAGGGGACCGCAGCGAGCGCGGCGACAACAGGAGCGGAGACTTTCATGTTTTGTTTAGATCTATTTCCGGCGTCTGCGTGTTTTCTTTCCTCAGGAATCGATAATTATAGCAAGAAGCAAGCCCGAGAATAACAGATAGTCTTACTGCGCTGCAGCAAGGCTAAGAGAAGGAGTGTTTTGAATAGAAAGACGAGAAAAGTCTGAAGTGCCCGACTAGCAGTGACTTCAGCTTCGGAAAGGATGGTAAAGAATAGATCCAAAAAAAAAACACAAAAGAAGACTATGTACAAAGGGATGTGTGTGTGAGTGAGTAGAGAAAGAAAAGAAGAGATGGCTCTGCCCAAGCGTCTATCTTATACTACAGTACGTCTATCCACCCGCTGGTAGTTCCAGCCCGTCCTACCTGCTTTCCCCCAGCGCATCCTGCTCGCACACGCAAGCCCATCACAGCGGTCCGATTCCCGCGCCCGGAACAAGCTTTTCGCGTCGTCTCAGATGCACGTCTCTTGCCTCGCTGCCTGCTTCTCGGAAGGAAGCAGGACGGCGCCCTGCATGGATCGACGCGGCTGTCTGTTTGATAGACGAGAGCAAGACCATGCGCTAGAGACGCTTGCGCGCGTTTCCCGCCAGTTAGAAGGAGCCTGGGGATGCTGGCGGGCAGGCATGGTGCGGAGAGTGCCGCGCTAATGCGAAAGGTGTAACTGTCGCTGTTGAACATGTCAAACGATGGCGGTGATGGGGACCGCGCGGATGCGCAAGCCTCGTTTGCGGAGGGAGGACTAAAGAGGAAATTATTACGTGTGGTGTAATGGGACTTGATTTGCGTGCTTTGTGCATTTGCTGTGGTTGAGACGTCGGTGGTGTATCATTCAATGATGCTCGTACGTGATGGCTTTGAACCTCGAACACGCAAGTCCCGCACCCTAAAGCTATTATATCTTAATTTAGGACTATAAACCACGCAATTTATCACAAATTATAGTGTTTCTCTCATCTAGCTAAGCATACCTTCCTCATACCTGTTAGTAGTAGTACCATCAACTACCTACCGCATGCCTCAATAAACGCGGTCCTTATACCCCCTTCTATCCAACTTCTCCTCTCTATCACTCCCTCACCTTGACGCCCAAACCGTCTACCCATCTCCCTAGAATCCCCATCAACTCTAAATCGATGGTCCCATCCGGAACACCGTCCCCGCTTTGAAACACCCCCCGTTCCAAAACACCCCCACACCGCGTTTCGCTCCCCCTCCCCTCCGAACGCGAAACGCCGCACCGCCTATCCGATCTAGCCCGAAACATGATGCGTAAAGTAAAATACATGCTATATGCACGTATGGAATGGTGTTTGCTCCCCCGGCATTTGGCAGAGAAAAAGGAAGACCTACAGACGTGTGTGTACGTGTGCATGGAAGTTGGGGTGTAGCTGCTAGCAGAGGAATGGCAGTAGGTAAATCGCAATCATGGCCATGACAACGGCGAGGCGACATCTCATCCGAGGATTCGCTTAAGGTTCTATTGTAGGATGATGCTCCTGGTTATACCAAGCCTCGATGATGTTATAGTCACGTGAGGGTATGCACAGGCCTGGTCCGAAATAAATCCCATCTGGGACGATATCATGTGACTGTGCGCTCTTGTAAAATTTAAATTTTTTCATCATTGTACTTGTGCGTTATCGGTCTCTGGCCGGTATTTAGCTTTAGAAGATATTTGCCTCCCATCGAGAGCTGCATTCGAAAACAACTCGACTCGTCGAAGGCAGGCGCCCACGTGACGGGATTCTCACCCTTTGTCAAGTCAGCGCGTACATTGTCATCTAGCTCATTATTTATAGAACATCTCATGAGAATACTCTTATAATAAGTCAGTAAAACAGGCGTTTTTTTTGCCAACATTTCTGATTGTTAGTGTCGACAGAGGGGCCTTGTACCACCCTCCCGGCCGCCCTATACTACCCTAATATTACCGCTCTAGGGTAGTATTAGGTAAATAATAAGAGATTTGAGATATAATATAGTTACTATTGAGTGGTTGTTGGTTGAATAAGAAAGGAATAATAATAAGTAGAAGTATCGACACTTGATCGGGGGTGGATTAGGTAGGATTGGTTTTCGTAGGTTGTGTGTCCGCGACCCGCAATCGGAAGAAATTCTAAGGTAGAAAGGAAAGCAAGTATTCATAGATTCCAACTCCAAATGATAGATAATGATCAAAAGTCTCCTCTATTCTTCTCAGGATAACTAAGGATGATGCTCCGACTAAGGGTCGAAGCTAATATATGTATACACTCTCGGAGAATCCCTCGGTTCGTTGCTTCGTCGAACAGCCTTCCGCTAGGAAACATAAGGAATACTCCGACTAGCCGCCAGCTTACTGCCGGAATGCTGCTAGCTTTCTGGCAGCCCGCCTATCGCTAGTCCTTCGCTAGCATTCTAAGAGAATGCTTCCAGTTCACTATCGGAACGTCTAGAGCAAGCCGCCAGAATGCCGCCAGAATTCCCAGGGAAAGCCGACAGAAAGCTGCCAGCTTTCACTGCGTCGCTAGTCAGACAGACAGGCTATTACACAACATTACTTATATAGGGTGCTTATTATTCCTAGTTAAGTTATATAGCTATCTATCGACTACACTAACGCATCTTGAAGGGTTACATCCTTAGAAAGCTATTATACTAGGTCGTTTCCTTTATATAGGATGGAATTTTCTGGGTGTGGGATTCTATCTGGATGTGGAATGAGATATACAACCAGCCTTCTGCCTTAGTAATCAGTATCTTATGACTCCTCAAGAGCGCAAGAACATAGTAGCTCTAACATACCGAGCAAACCTAGGGGACCAGAAGACTCGTCTCGTTCAGCTCAAGGCTTAGAAATGCTCTTATCTTGCTTTCCAGAATCATAAAATCCCTTATAGATATGTGATTACTATCTGTAAGTTCTTCAATGCCAAACCTAAGAATTACATCGCCAAGTTCTATGATATATCTGAGTATCGTAAGCGGTACAAGTACTCTCTAGTACCAGTTTTACTAGATAGTCTCGAACCTAATAGCGTTACAAAGCCACCTCCCGACATTCCCTTACGGGGTCTCCCGGTCAAGAAAAGGATGAAGCGAAGGACGCAGGAGACAGAGGCCCCGAGAGTCGGAAATCTAGTACTATCCAGCAGCCGGAAGGAGCAACAAGATGAGGCTCGAAACCGATATTAATCAGGCTTGACATATTCATCTCAATACGACCCACTTTCGATTACTCAACCACTTGCCTCGTGTCAAAGGATTAGGGCTATACAAGCGCGCCCCGAAGAAACCGAAGCAATAGGAATGCCGGTGTGGAATCAAAATTGTTCCGTGGTGATTGCGGCGGCGATTGAGGCTAAGGATCCTATTGGATGCTTGTACACCGTGTAAAACGGGAAGATAGCATAAGGACGGATGTATATAGTTCGGAGTTGTAATCCTGTTTGGTAGGGGGTTTGCATTGCATTGCATTGGCAGCGTCATTCCTTAATGTAAAGAGTTAGCAGTAGATATCATCTACTACGAATGAGACGTACATTTGGTGTAATCAGCCACTAGTTCTCGATCCCTCACTTGCTGATAAAAAGCCTCTGACTCTTAATTCGAGGATTCGCTCATCGTGCCCTGCCTCCCCGGACGGTGTTCTCCAGCAATTCATGGGCAATAGAGATGTGTATTGCGCTAGTATGCTTTCACAGAGCGATTTTTCCTGTATTGATGGTCGGCTGTACTCGGCTGCGAAAGGATTGTGCTTTTTTGATGCGAGATTGGAATGTCTCAAGGATGTCTGGCCATCTTTACGGGGATTGGTCTTGGCGATATGAGGAGCGTCCGGACAGCGGTTTAAATGCCGGTTGCAGAGCGTAATGGTATCAAATGTCGCGCCGCAATTGTAGGCGCAAGGAAAAGAACGCTGGTTTGCTTTGAGGAAGTCAATTAAATGTTGAGAGAGATGATCAGCTAGCGATTTCCCGCTGTCCAACGAAACAAGGCAACTGAGGCAGGAAAATTTCTCGATGGCAGGCACTAGGCAAAATAAATTCGTTTGGCCAGTCGATTCGACTCCTGTTGAAATAGACGACAAACTGGGGCTAGATTCTGTTGCATTCCAGCTCATGTATAAGCCTTCGGAAACAGATGAAGCCGGTGAATGACTAATAGATTCCGCTTGTGTCATTGAGGCTACACTGCTGGATGGTCATTGGTTAAGGCGCATGATGTAAACGGTTTCTTAGACTTACTCCTCCCATGCATCGACAGATGAAGTGCTTGCCACATCTAGAAGACCCGATGAGTCCTCACCATAAGGCAAGGCTGAGAAGGGGGTAGGAATGTGCCATTGTTCCAGATATTCATTGCTCGAATTTGGGCTTAGTATGTCTAAACCTGCTATTGTAGTCTCATAGTCGAGAAGGAACGCTGGAAAGTGCTCGCTAATTGAGTTGACGCCCCTGTCCGATGCATTGCTACCGTTGTCACTTTCGCTAGATTCTGAGATGCGCTGATTGAAATCCTCCGTAACTGGCTCATAAAGTCCATATACAGAGTTAGGAAACTCCGACGAAGCGCTTCTGCCGGGATGCTGGGTCTTGAGATGTTGTTTCAATCCTGCGCGGCGCGTAAACTGCTTAGGACAATGCCTGCAGCAGACAAGGATGTTGTTGTGTCTGCTGTTCTGATGCCTCTTCAGGTCAGCATATCGGGTGAAAGCGTCGAGGCATTTTTCGCATTGGAATGGCTTTTCATTTCTATGATCAGGGCCACGTATGTGGGCTTCTAAGTTAAACTTGCGCGTGAAGCACCGCCCGCATTCGTTGCAAACGAATGGTTTTATAGTGACTGGTGGAGAGGCGCGTTAGAAAAGGCATTGTACAGGACAAAGGAGTAGAAAGGCACCTTTGCAGTGTGATCGGGCATCTCCGTGCTCGGAGAGAATGGAAGTAGTCTCCATACTTTTGTGCTGCCAATGGGGATAGGCTAGGAGGTGGCCCGCTTTGGTCTAAGCGTTCAGCGTACCCAATGGGTGTGAATTCTCGGCCGTGCCGATACCAAGATCAAGTAAGTAAGCCAAATGACGGCGCGTGATGCGGACCCAGGCATAGAAGAGAATTCAGGAGCAAAGAAAGCATCGGAAACGCCGTCAGGCACCTGTCATGCAAGGCACTTATACTCTCTAGAACAACACGTACGCTCAACGTGAAGATACGAGTACTGCTTGCATTGCCTGCCCGAAATTCTCCATTGCCAGGCTGAAGTTAACATTGCCAGGTCGAAGTTTGCATTACTAGACCGAGGTTTGCATTGCCAGGCTCACTGCATTGCCAGGCTCACTGCATTGCCAGGCTCCCTGCATTGCCAACCCGTCAGGCTGAAGGATGGACAAGCGACATCGAATCGTTCTGTTATCGATAGATTAGCGCGTGGTGGCCCAAGCGTCCGCGTCAGCCTTGACCAACCATCTCTTTTCCTCTTTCCCTCTTTTCCCCATACTTGGCTACACTGCCAACCTGATGCTTTTTATCATTGAAGCAGTCATTCTGCGTGAGAAGTTCCTCATACATTCCTGAACTCATGCTCTCTGCACTGCACTCGCAAAGAGACGCCACGCACTGTTGGTACCCAAAAGCTTACCGCCATTGCCGATCAAGAGTGCCGGCACGATTCCGGTGCCTACAGCTGCCAGGGCCTATGTCAGATCGGCGGTTGTATTCCCGACTTGATGGTCGCGTCAACAATTGATTGTTGGGATTATTCATCTTGCGTCCCCCTTTGGCTCACCAGAATTTCGAGTCAGTCTTGCAACAATGGTTCCTTAGCACACGTCCCTTCTCTAGCTGTTCCGTTTCAATCTCAAACTGACAAGGTATTATTCATACTCTCGGGCCTTGTCCAAACGATGAATGGTTGGTCTCAACGTTAGGGTCAATATAAAAGTTACATTTCGAGGATTCGTTTCAGCTTTTATCAACATTGATGACGCAACACCTGCGCCCCGAGGCGACGGCTGGCAGTGTACATAGTCGAACAGCTGGCAATGCTTAGACTCCCAATAGTTTTCGGAGCGATAATTGCCCAAAGGTGCTGAAGTTATTGTTTAGAGCGGTGCGTGAGCAGGCCAATTGCTGTTCGGAATTTGCTCTTCTTTACTAGGCCGAACATCAAAGGGCCAGATGTCCTTATGTCCAGTTTTCAAAGCACTAGCCTATTGCCGGTCTGGCGGTGCTGGGAGAATTTTGAGCATACATGGCCAGCTCCGAAGGCCTTCAAAGACTGCCATTGTGCCGTGGTTCGACGGCAAACCCGCTTGTACACCTAAATCTCTGCAAGCAAGCTAAAAGTTACGTTGTTCAATAATCTTCGTTTCATAACATACTTCTGCCAAACCATCGCGCTATTCGTCCACTTCATTATGCCCTACAATCTTGGACCATCTTTATGCACCTTTATCTACCTCGACCAACTGTTGAGGCTTCACGCAATGCCTGTTCAGGACATTGCCCCTGCCGTTTTCAACCATTATCCCACAATCAATGAAACAACCTCTCAGCATTCAATTAATAACACGCCGCTGATTCTCAATCCTCTGTTGTTCGACTACGATACGTATCCTTGGCAAGATGTAATCTTCAACACTTTCAATCTGGCCCTTACGTTCTGTGCGCTCATCTTGGGGATTATGATGTATGTCCTTTCGAAAAGGCCAAGCATTGGGGACCAATCACTGGCGGCATTTTCTCCAACTGCTTTGGCCCGAGACTCATCGCCTGTTTCATATGATTCCTCACTGCAGACATGTCAGTCTTCTAATAAACTTCATCTCCATGTGAATGTCACTGATGCAATGTAGCGCACCCGACTTTAGATTCTAATACTACTCGTACCTCTACAACTAGCGGTCGTCCTGTTGAAGGGGTACGGCGCACACCTGCCGTATGTACCCATACTCATTGTTTTGCAATTGATAGTCCAATTGGAGATGTCGAGGCAATAGCCACGTTCGGCATCATACAACCATACCTCCACTTTCCCCAGCAGCTACCCAGCATTCGCATGCCACTCTACGCCAACCAGCGGAAGCTAGCGGAGGCTGAAGAGATGTACCATCGCGCTCTGCACGGTTACCGGAAAGCCCTTAGATTAGATGATATTGTCGCCTATGTCCCCGCACTCAATGACGCATATAGTTATGGTCTTCTCCTCGAGAATCAAGGCCGCATAACTGATGCGAAATTGATGTACTCAGGAGCACTTATAGGGTATAGGGCTGTTTTTGGATCTAAGTATCGTTGGTACCTAGCTGCCAAGGAGCGCATTCAACATCTCGAGGACTCTCTGGATTCTGTTTTGCCGGCGGCTGTTTCGCTGCCTGATAAGCAACAGACGCTTTACCCCCAACCGGGCAGGCCAAAACTTCAAAACGACTTCGACTTCTTAGAAAGCTCAACTTGAAATAAGCGACGCATATATGTACATAATCATGGCTGAGGTAAACTAATCAATATTTTGTAAGCCTAGGACTACATCACATGACTAGTCTCCAGCCATGACTAAAACAGTCCGACTACTTTCGAGCACAGATTACACACTTGTACCTACACAGAACAATACACTCATACATAAAGCCCACTACTAGTTCCACATTTGCTCATAGTTATAAGCCCTGACTAATCCGTCTCATCTATGAGTTAATTAATTGACCACCTCCCTACCTCACGTCGTCATCAATATGTCAAAGAATGCCGTCAATTCTGACATTATTCTTGAAGGTCAAAGAAACTGGGAGCTCTGAATCTTTGTCGCCAAACGAATTGCCGAAGCAGGAGACGTATGGGAATACATCGACCCCGATAGACCCCACCATCCTCTTCAAAGGCCTGAGAAGCCTGTTCGGCCAGCTCTCCAAATTTGATCCTATTCCAACTCGGGGCAACCCTGACTTTGATACCCACGGAGATTCTGTCATCCGATTCCTCCAGCCCCTCAAGCAGTTATGGATGTATTTTCTCGGAGCACTAGATCCATTTGGATTCCCAAAGACAGTTCACGCGCTATGCTCTTGCCTAGGGTAATTCTGACTGCTACACAACGATCTCTTTACGTGAGAGAAACGGGTTTCCCTCCAATTCTAATTGACTCAGTAGTTCAAAGTCTTCGCGTGACAGCACCGTAGAAGCAGTGCTATCCAAGCCAGGTTCATGCCTCGTCGTTAGCTTCGTGTCCGTTATTAGTTATTCGATGAGGCGAATAATAGGTAAGTACAGTCTAATACGAGCCCTTCGTTCACCATACCGTTCCTGCTTGACTTTGGTTTATTTAGTCAATCCGTGGAGGCTGCCTAATCTGCTTGTGCTCTATTGAAACTATAATTTAGCCCTATCCTCTTAAGTTGTGAGGGTCAGCTCCGTCTAATTATACCTAATTGTCCTCTATTTCGTAAAAATCCGGCGGCGTTGCTAGGTCTAAATAATAATATTATTAAGTGATCTAGCCATTCGTATACGGTACGAAGTTTTAGCGCTGTTTTTTTTTTTTTTTTACCGCTTCCAAGCATTGTCATACCATGTACCTCATTCCTCAAGGCTCTTCTAAGGGAACCGGCCACGGTTTAGTCACCTGTTTCTTGACCCCTCAAATTTCTGACACTTGAGTGCACCGGTTTACAGAGAATAACAATATTCTTGGCACGCACACAGCGAGGATACAGTTCATCCGAGGATTCGCTTAACGTTCCAGGATGATGACCCCCTCGAGCATGCGGAGTTTGTGTCTAACATCATCATCGATATGGATTTTTAAGTTTGATACCGTATCTAGCTAACCTAGCATATGGGTGATCCTATAATCTCATCGCTACATCTGCTTAGACGCCCAAGCTATGCGTCTCTAGATCCTTTGCTAAAATTCCATACATATCATCACAAGAGTCTGCTCTCACCTCCTCGCCAACCCCCAAACAACAACCTCTCCTCTCCCCACCTCCACCCTCCACCCTTCCCCCATGAGCGCCCTCCCCACCGCCGGCCCCAACTTCCCCCTTCCCTTTT
>Ga0247757_10000218_pt1 | contig 48155 bp, 48 predicted proteins | sample UWRJL126311R4_FD_180929 | JGI IMG/M metagenome (GOLD analysis project Ga0247757, IMG submission 180929) | Plant litter microbial communities from Arlington Agricultural Research Station in Wisconsin, United States - UWRJ-L126-311R-4 | ecosystem: Environmental > Terrestrial > Plant litter >... | reverse complement strand
CAGATCCTGATCTTCGGCTTCTTCGTCGTGGTCGCAGGCCTGTGGCATCGACGGCTAGACGAGAAACCTACGCCTGCATCAGCGGATATACCGTGGATGAAGTACATCTGGCTCTTGTATGCCGCTAGTGCGCTCATCACAATCCGTAACCTCTGCCGCGTAGTGGAGTATGCGCTCGGACGTGTAAGTTCTTTGTTCGCCTCCTTGAGCGATAAGCGAGGACTAATCGGTGGCTATAGGACGGTTATCTTACTACACATGAGTGGCCGCTGTACCTCTACGATTTCTTGATGATGATGCTTACGCTTATCGTATGCCTTTGGTGGTACGACCCTAACATAAAGCCCGGAAAGCTCGACGTCGAGATCGCGATGCGAAGGGGATAGGAAGAGGGCATATTGAGTGCGTTAGGGGAGGATGGTGACAGAAACAAACAAGTTTTTTGGATGGAGGGTATTTTAAAGCCGTATCGAGGGCCGTGGTATGGATGACCGTACGTTTTTGCGCGCTATTTCTGCCTCCTTTTTTTCATGGGGGTATAGATACTCGAGTTAGGACTCAGTCGCAGATTGTTGGCCGAATTTCGGGTATTTAAAGGTAATTTTAATAGTTTAAGGTATGCGGCTAGCTTTTAGAGACACTAATCAGTATTGTGTGTCAGTATTTAAACAGGCATCGCACTGGAAATCCTGGGGTTTCTCGAGGCCACATGATCGAGATCAGCAGAGTTTACTTTCCAATTTCAATTGCTAGCAACGCCGATGTAATAGAGCGCACGGGCTGACACAGTGCGAGAACATGTCACTGTGGTCAACCTACGGATTCCACTGAGTTTTGCTAGAGAAGTCACAGGATGACTGGTTCGGATGACGAAATTGAGCTGTTGAAATTAGTGTTACGCAGGGAACTTCGTGGCGCTCAGCGCACCAATAGTGCCTGAATGAAGGCATGACAGATTCAGCACATACCATGTGTTCGGTGGGTGCAATCTTACATCGTTACTTTATCGTCACTGCCAAAATTTGCTATTCCTAGGCGGGTGCTATACTCGAAAGCGATAACGAAACAAACAATGCCTATATGACTGCTCTTTTCTGAGGATACGTTCAGGTTCCGTTCCTTGCCTTCTCTTCATTATCTAGTACGCTTTCTGGCAATGCAGACACATAAGGAACAAATTTGCAACATTTCAAGGCCAAATCTGAAATTAAGCTGTAATTATCATGGAAGTTTCACGAATCTAATGCAGATCGACAGGTGCTATCGGACACACCCTTGGTGCATCAATGCGTGGTTCGGTAGAAATACCAACCGCCGTATGCGACGCATATGAATCCTCTCTGTAGACTCACGGAATAGTCGCCACTGGAATCATGAGTAGTAACAATTACGTGTTAATTTGGTGCGATGCTTGCTTCGACTACTGCTGTACACCCCAATGAGATGTTGTGATACTGATGCCCACTATTGAATAAACCTATCCACGGCTTCTGAATCGCTTGAGCATTTAGTAGAGATTCTATGAAATATATATATCCCGCTCACCGTTTTGAAGTTACTGAATACACAAAGTTCTTGTTATCTATGGCTACTGCCTATTCCTAATGACTGTGACTGTCCGACTCATACGAATGGTCGCTCACCAAGTAGGAAGAAGCCCTAGAAAAGTGGATTAATATAGAACATAGAAAGTTGTTTTGTCTTCATCACCGAAGTGGTGTTCAGTACAACCGCTACAACCTACACAGCACTATATTCTGGGAATCTACTCCAGCACATACTTACGATCGATCGTATCATCTTTCTGTGAGCCTTAAATTATTCGTCCACCATCGACACCATGTCATCACACACCTCGCCTTATCCCCCGTTGAGATTTTCTACCGATACTACGCCAGAATCCGAGTCTGAAGAGAGAGAATCCACGGATGAGCTCGCCAATGTAAGGGGGCAGATTGCAGATGTACGGAAGAGTGTTGAACAGAATATCAATTACCGACTGTCACCTGGAAGAAGCAAAAAGAACCCCCAATATCTTTTATCAAAACAAGAAGTAGAAGGCTATATATCTTCTCTATCAGCATCACGATCAGGCTCCAGATTTTTCAACATGAGGCCGTCATCTTCACACAGGACGGAAATTAAGAAACGTTTTTCCAGTGGGACCGTGTCCCATGAATCAATTCCACAGGAAACAAAGGATCGTGGAACACCAAGCCCGACACCAACGCGAAAACTGCCCTTCACGTCTGCAAATACACCTCTACCTTCATCTCTATCATCAACAAGTAAACGCAGGTTTTCTTTATCTAAACTTTTCAGAAAAGGCGAGAGGAAGGAAAAACTTGAGACTAAAAGATATGAAGATTACGAGTCAGCTCCAGAGCTAAAGCCCGCAAAAAACGAGCTGAGGGTTGTCAACAACGCTGAAGGCTCGACTTGAATAGATTTTGATCTTGTTTCTGAAGGCTGAGATATATTGCTGGGCCATAGGCTGATTATGCAAGCTAGGACCTACTTGGATCAAGACTTTACTCACTCATTGAACCTATATTGTAATGTTTAGGTCATTTATTGAAATTAAAATTTTAAGACCACACTGTTTCTTGATGTCTTTTTTTTCAACTCATGGTAGATTAATTACACTGCCTGAGGCAATCAACAACTTCAATCTTTCCTTCGTTAGAATACTTATTTGGGATGGCCTATCGCATGCGGACGTCGCAGAGAATACGTGCATAACCATGGAATCAACACCTCTGTTTCCGCTCAAGGACCCGCATGAGGTACTTAGTTTTCGTTATGTGCTCCACATCATCTATTAGTCACCTTCACTGACCCAGTACTATAATAGCTGATATGCACAGACCTGCGCACGTCATATCTTCCCCATGAGTCAATCATGAGAGAGATATCACCCTGCATTTCTATTAAGACTGGTAGTCTATGGTATTGATCTGTAGTAATATAACTTTCCTCGCTGAAGGTGATAGTACCCGAAAGATGAACCCACCTCTTAATTCAGAGCAGCCCAAGTCGGAGGGTCGCTGATCGCAAAAACATTCTTTAAACTTTTCTAGGAATGTAGACATGTGCTACATAAATTAATATTATAGGCATTGGTAAAGACTAAAAAGCACCCACCTCAGCTAGTGTTATGATAAAGAGCCTCGACATCAGATCGATACCCCCAGTCAAAGAAATCGCAACGCCACTACTAGAGATTTGCCTCCATACTCATGGCCTTGAGTAGATCGAAGTACAGTAACTTTGAGATCGATCATGCAGAGTAAACGACCAGAGCTATCAAAGATTAAAAGTGTGATTTAATCAAGAAATAAAGGCTAGAGCATTGCATCGAGATGAAGACCGTCAAAGATATGCTCAAGGGGGTCGTGCATAGTGAGTCATGCAGCGCTGCCGCTGCCGAGAGACACATAGCATTCTCAGCATTAGTGGCATACTTATGCATATTTCCCGTACTACTAATGCGATGTTGCGTACAGTATCCTCCCTTTTGTCTTTCATAAAATATATTGCATGACCAACAAAGCAAGCATCATAATTCGGAGCACTCTGCGCGCCTAGCTAGTATGCCGGTGACCCAAGCCACCTATCTTAGCTTTGAATAACCTATTTAACTGTTGAAAACCAACCAACAACGATGTAATACGTACTTACTATAGCCATACTTCTGGCTGAACTCTATACTCTGCTACGTAGATTCGAGTCAATGAATGGTAAACTTTCATGATGTTACATGATTGCGGGAAGTATGTATGGTGGGTACCCAACTTGGGTATCGCCGTTATCAGGTTAGGCTCAAGTACTTTGTAACCATATTGAGGGTATACAAAATAACCCCTGGGGAAGCCATGGCTAAACAGACTTGAGCAATGAAATACATTCCCGGTCCTTTGGAAGTTTGTCGATTAGGTGAACACCTCTATTCTTTCCTATCACCTCAAACGAGAGAACTTCGATTAACATACTACTTATATACGGGCTATTGAGCTTACCGCATCTGGTATCTGAAATTACCGTTGTTTCCATGAGTGTCCTGGATGCCGCTTGTCTAACACTTAGTGACATATACACGTGGGTTTTGTAGCACATCGAACCCATCACTAATACTTGGATAGCTTTCTCTGTCCCAATGACTGAGTTTGTAAGAAGCAAATGCCTCTAAAAGTATAAATTCCCCCGAAAATGCAGCGTATCTTGATAAACTATGCTCCCTTCAAGTGCATCCGACTTCCTACCAGCTTTATAGTCCATAGCATACATACAATCGTCTCAGAATAGGATCCTCCAAGGTGATCATGGCGAACAGGGACAACGACTCATCATCAGACAGCTCTGGTATCAAAGACGATCAAAATACGAAGAGGAAGATATCTGACAATGTTTTAAACCTGCCAAATATTAGGGGTAAGGGTGTTCGAACGCCATCTCCACTTGATCCTTTACCAAATACGGGTGCGAGTTCTTCGTCAGATCCGTTCCAAACACCCCAGTCTCAACGGCAAAAAACTAAGCGTTTCGGACCAGGAATCTCGGATCACAGCAGCAACTGGACAGGCAACACCAGAGCCCTCAAACTCACAGCCCAAATCTGACTGGAAAGTACGTTTCCAGAAAGGCGGAAGTTTCAGAAAGATTTTTGGAAAAAAGGATAAGAGACCTCAAGAGCAACAAGAAGAAAAGCTCGTTGACATTGGGTACAATCAGACCGAGCCTAGTGAATTACCACAAATTGGGACAACTCCATTTCAACCAAACACTGAGCTGTCCACGAAAAAAAATACCCATTGATGAAGTAGTGAGTCTTAGACAATATAACCTGTTGATTGGGGGGTTTCACTTTGAAGGGCTGGTGTGGCGTTCCAGGCCTGGGTATTTTATATTGTTTATCTGTCTGAACATTTATTTAAGCTGTTTTGTTCATGTTTAGCCATATATGTTGGTTCTATCAACGGTCGCCGTTTTGAGATAGATGAGTCAGCTTTCACAGCTATACTTATGGATTACTATGATAAACTTGAAACAATCACTTCTAACTGCATAATTGTAATATGATTTTATGGCAAACAGCAGCCGTTAAGGATAGTTGTGACTGTTAGGCCTATAGCTGTACAGAGTCTTTGCCCAGTAGCCTTGCGATCTAACTTATCCTTAGCCACTCTACGCCTCTCCGTTAATCAATTTTTTTTGTAGATTTGCCACCTCAACCCTCTAGTAGGAGCGGGTTAGCCATTCTCCATACTACTAGTCGCAATACTTGGTGCCACACGACTTATATTACCTTATTGCCCCCTATAGCTATACTTACATCCAGATATACCTGTTCTACGCTTGCACTAGCTTAGTAGCTACTTTATGAATTGATTGAATAAATTCACAAACTGGACTTTCATCCCAAGTGTGTTGAAAAATCGTGACGCCGCAGTTGGGTTGTTTACTATCTCAACCGTAGCTACTTTATAAGTAATATTATTTCCCTAACTCCATACTTTACGTACTCTCCATTTCCCACTCGGCCAAAGATTCAAGCGATAACTCTGTATCAGGATGCTGGCCGCCAAGGACCTGTGTCTGCATCTGAGCGCATGTTTGTAGAAGTACTATAGCCTCCTGGTTGCGGCCTTGCGACTTCAACGTGAATGCGAGTTTGCATATGGCTGTTAGAGTGGCTGGATGTTCATCGCTAAGCACTCTTTTCATTGTCTTTATTACATGCACTTGCATGTCTTCAGCCTCCTTTAACAAACCTTGCCTCCAAAACGTTGATGCTAGGCTGGAAATGCTAGTAAGCGTGTAGGGGTGATCTACCCCAAGTGCCTTCTCATATCCCAACTAGTTCAACTGTGCATGTGACAGCGCGTGTGTCATATACTCATCAGCCCATTACCTCACTACTACCTAGGGGCTTGGGAGGGGCATATCTTAGTACGATCGACAAATCTCTGCCACTTAGTTCAATGTACGAGGTTCACGACCTCTCTTGTTGTACCAGGAACATGCCGACCCTGACAATGCAACTCAGGTTGGGCCTCTATTAGGACCTCTACAATCGCTACTTCCATTACCAGACTATAGTCTGTGTATGCATGATCACAGCCAACTCCATCGGGTAGGGAACTAGGATCTTCTCCACAGCACGGTCTATGATCCAATCACTCTCCCATGCAGGCCGGTAGAGAGCTTTAACGTATTCCCAGTATTCTGGGTAATACCCTGACATTTCCCAGTCCACAATGGCCACAACCTTACTGCCCTGGACAATTATATTCCTTGGGGATAAATCCCCATGTGTCATCACGATTACATGGTTCCTCAACGCGAGGACCATGTCTGACACCGTGTTGACCCAGCTGCCGGTTGTGGCATTCTTGAGTGCAGTGATAATTCCCTCGTTGAAACACGCCTCGTCTTTGTATGGCCCATATGTACCGATTTCATCTGTGAAAAGCTGATCTTCGCAAGCGGTACCGTCCACAGATCCGATGAATGAACCTTTTATTTCGCGAAGCTGGGCCAAGAATCCACGGAGTTGTTCAATAACCTCCTCTTTTTGGGCGTCACCAAGCTTTCCCCAGACTTCTGCAAGACAGTCACCCTCAATAAATTCCATCACAATGCGTACATGACCGCTGTCACTGTCGGTATAGGCATTGTAAATCTTGGGTACAGGGATAGTGGTTTTTTGGCGGACCAGTCTCATTGCTTCCGCTTCGGCAAGTCGCACAGAATCGCCAGTCTTCACAACGGTGCTTCCATCCACCTTATAAACTGGGATGAAGTCGCCGAATCTCTCCGCTTGGGCAAGTTCGTCCGGAGTAATGACCCGCCCGTCCATGTTTCCAATGAAAGGTCTATCATTTAGGTAAGTTAGAACAGTGTAGGTAAGAACGAAATTTGGGACGACTGCATAATGACAAAAGCTTGCGAGGCCTTACATTCAATGGGTTGATTGATTGATTCCCACACAGCTGCTGCCACGATGCCGCACCGCTGATGTGGCCTTATTGAGCAGGGTTTCATGTCGGTTACTAACCGAATATGGTTAAGCGTTAGATTATTGTACTAGGGGCTTGTACCTGGAGCCTTGCCGAAGTCACAAGTACTAAGTTAGGTGGGATCGCGACAGGCTACCATTCGGCATATCCCCCTAGCTGCGCTCCAATGCTTGGAGTGCCTGGGCTCCTTGCCCTTCTGTCTCTCGTCGTCCTTAAGTCGTGCCTTTCTTGCTACTGCATCAGCCTCCGTCCAGCGTATGCCGGTAAATTCAATCATTAGCTCATGTCCAATTGTACGCCTAGATTCAGCCGGCAAGTCTACCAAAAAGGGCGGCATCTGTCCTAAGTGTTGAGTAGAAGGTTGAGCAAGCTGAACTCACGTTTTTTTGGGACCCAATCCATTTACTAGAGGTTGAATTTTCCAGGATTTCTTACAAAGTTTAGATGAGTACAGGGCGGCAGCGGGAGAGGGATGGTGATGGATCCTCCAGCAAACGGAAATTTCGAGATAAAATAGGGGTTTGATGCCGCAAGGATAACAACATATCTATAATCAACCTTTTAACCTGCTCTTCCCCGACAAGCTTATCCTCTGCCACTTACGACGACTTCCGTCTCGCCACGCATTGAATGGGCCCGCCCTCCCTTATGTAAACATCTTCGATGCCTAGGACTCTTGCATCCTCCTCGCCGTTACGACGAGGTCGAGGTTCCTGGGCCGCTCCTTTTTTTCATGGCGAGACTCTGGCAATGCCCATACCCCTTCCTCTTACTTTCTTGCCTTCCGCGCCTCCTTGTCCGATAAGATCGTTTCTGGGCTGTCGGGTCGGTGGAAGCCCAAGTCATGCAGGCGAAGTCGAGCGACGGCGAAATTTTCGACTTTCGCAGGATGCACAAGTGAGGCGCTTCTAACGAAGAAAGATATCTAAGTCAGACTTGCGACGAGGAATAGTAAACCGCGGTCGATGATTGGAAGGGTGAAGGCGCTAACGGTCGTCAAAAAAAGACGGGGAGCGAGCGCGCTTCCCAAGCATGAGGGGATAAGAACGGACGAATAGATAGTGATAGGATCGTGGTGGCAGCAACACGTTTGCGACTGCCAAGCCTGCTAGCATAATAACCCACGCTAAGCCATAGACAGCTGTCGCTCTTGCAGGAGCCCTCCAGGGTCTTGGTTCCCACGGACCCATTTTTCGTTTGCTCTGTAGAGCTCCGCATAGGGACCCAGTTTTTGGACCCCGGTGCAGATCCAGCTAACAATAGACACCTTTTCAAAACCTTTGGCACCAAGCTTTAAGCGTGCAGTAATACCCCTTGTCTTTTTATTGGATGAGAAGAACAACCGCGATAAAGTCGTGACCAGAGCGGGTTGGCCATTCTCCTTGCTCGCGTGATTGAGATGTTCATTTATTCTTTAAAGATGTAATTCTGTCCGGTCTATCCGCCCATAGCTTCACCTCCTGCATGACAGCCTAGCTACGCCACACCATAGGTTGGTTAATCAGCCATTCCCCGCCGGAGCTGAGCTTGCTGAACCTCATAAATCGAAACTCCAACATCCGACCTACAGCGCTGTCTCTCGACTAAATCAGGTACAGCTTCGAAGCCTTTCTTTCTATGCATTCGCTAACCTCAATAGCTAGTATTAGTATGCCTAATGAACAAGCGAGTTTCCTAGCTCGTCTCTTCAGCTAGGCTGCTGCTGCTAAGTTTAAACCAGGTGTTGACCCGTTCAGAGACGTCACACGGTCGGGTTTACTTATTCCTGCAGCACAACAACATGTACGGATTACTTCAGATTGCCACCTTTTAGCCCAACTATTAAGACATAGCTACCGCCAATTCTCCTGAAATATGTCACAGCTTAGCCAAGGATCGCCAGATCCGTGGACTCATCCGGTAGTCAAACCCCTATATTAGGATTAAGCGGCTGTGCTAAGAGATACAGAATCTGTTTTACAGCTATGAGAAGCTGGAGACACCGTCGAGCTTTCGACTTCTGAAAATTGACCCTCCTTCTGATGATACGAACACTCCGTGCGATTACTCGTTGATTAAGACAACAATAGAGCAAGCTCCACGCTACGAGACTCTTTCCTATGTATGGGGTAAAGATGGTAGGAGTGAGGTGTTGACACTTAAGGACGGCAAATTTCTGAGCATCACAAAGCTATTGCAAGATGCTTTACCTTTCGTGGAAAGAGAATGTCAACGTTTTTCAACCAGATATTTGTGGGTTGATCAGATTTGTATTGACCAAGATGACAGAAACGAGCGAAGCCATCAAGTTAAGCTTATGGGCCAGATATACACTTCGTGTTTTCGCGTTCTTGTATGGCCTGGTCGAATGACCAAATTTGACGCCGAACTTTTTTCCACAGAGGATCTTGAGAGAGCCAATCATCAAAGGACATGTTCATCCCAAAAAAAATCAACCATGGAGCACATTGTTCACCATTTACGCAAGGTGGCTAGGCCTAGCGGATCTTTTACAGGAAGTTCTAGGCTTGAAATGTTGCAGTCAAAGTGGTTCCACAGAGCATGGGTCTTCCAGGAAATTGTGCTACCCCAGTCAGCACAGTTCATCCTAACCACGATGTCGACACTTCCGCACCAGGCGCGTACTATATCTCTTTCGGAACTTCATAAAAAAGTAAAAGGTATAGATGGGGCCGGCGCAGTAGCTGACACCATACGCATGATGTATCAAGAACAGCGCAGACACAATGATCGACTTTACTCGCCCATTGAGCAGACATTGTCACATTTGGCACCTCGCGCGAAAGTATCAGAGCAACTCGATCGACTTTATGCATTCTTTGGGCTCAATTTTGATGCCGGTATCAATCTGACACCATCGTATGATTCCCCCCTGGAGGTAGCCATGATGGATACCGCCACCTCAATAATAGAGGGAACCTGTAGCTTGGATATCTTCGAAGTGATTCCTAGGGCTGTAGAGAACACGAAACGTAAAGCAAAAATTCCGACCTGGACGCCAGATTTCCGAGAGGAGCATCTCGTTATGCCGTTTAAACGATCAAATACCAAATTTCGGCAACGTGCCCAATCATCCCCTGATCTGTATCCTCAATTTATCACTTCTTACATCACATACTATCGTGGTACGATTTACTGTGCGGGTGAGGAGAAGCGGATGATACAGGCTCACGGATTTGTCCTCGACTATATCGAAACTGAAATTGGCGCTTTATCATCTCGAACAATTTTTAGGACTGGTTTCGATTCATTATTGGGGCGCTGCGTCAAGGCTTGGAATAACATAAAGTGGCGTGTTGAGAACAAAGTCTCTTCAGCGATAAAACATCCGCGTGATGGTACTGGACTCGCTGAATCCACTATTTACCTTGGCTTTGCTCCGATACCCACCGAGAAGAGATTGCGCCAAGCACTCATTGCGGAGGGCTGTTGTGCACTGAGCTATGAACATCTTCCGCCTTATCCATCCAATTCTACAGAAACTGTATCTTTGGAAGAGCACATCAGGATGCAAGTCATGCATGGCCGCACTCTATGGATGACACGATCTGGTCGATTCGCGCTGGGAAGCTATTTGCGTTGTGGAGATCGTATTTGCCTTGCTTATGGATGCTCGAATCCAATAGCACTTAGAGGCGAGAAAGTGACTAAAGTCTTGGGAACGTGTTTTCTGGAAGAATGGATGGACCCATGGAGTAATGGGAATATAGAAAGGGCAGAGGAGGAATTTTCTTCCACTGTATTTCACATGATATGACTGGTCGTCACATACCTGTTAGAGCGTACCTCGCGCACGCAGCTCGAAGAAAGATCTCTTCAAGACGAAAGAGCCCAATTAATATAATACGGCCATTTCCAGCCTTCTACGAAATCAGTTTTTCATAACCCACTTCTTCATAAGTGCGATAGTTGATGTATTCGTAGTCACTAAGGTCTTATCTAAATAAAGAAGACGAAGTTCTGCCCAAGAGGTATGGTGTGGTTGCTTCTCAGATGGACTTTAAATTAGCTCGAAAGGATTAGAGCAGCGAATAAGTTCCCATCCGAGTTTCTTGACCCACATCAAAGCCTATCGCCATTTCCAATATGAAAACTTGGCCCTCTTGGTTTGGCAAAACCATGCGTACACCACTAATGACTTTCCGTGGTGGTTTTCCTTTCTTCTCGTCCTCTTCTCTCTCCATACATCTAAATGAGTTGGGCCCAAGTGCTTGTTCCAACCTTTCTAAATCAAGGTTCGTAGCTATTCGTACACTACCTAATAGCTCAGAAATTACGGTATTGGAGGACTTGGTAGATCTTGCCTTAATCCCACGATCATGGTCATGTGTCCCGCGTTCCTGTATGTCACCTGCGTTAGTGGAGCTAAGTCCCTGTACTACTGCTATGGCGTCCGGGCTTGTTCCGTCTGGAGGACAACCAGCTTGCACCGGCCAGAGGGTTACACGGATAGTGTGAGTCACTACATGCCAAGAGGTAGTGGCAAAGATTATCAAGAAACTTCAAAGGGAAATAAATAGGCAGGTAGGCTGGCTGAGGCAGCGACAAGGGAAGAAAGCGATGAACCGCCGCGGCGTGATGGCGTGCCGTGGTATCTGACGCGGCAGGCACTCAAAAAAGTCCATGTGATAGACGGACCGCCTTCACCAAAGTGGGGCCGAGACGGGCAGGTTCACGTAGATCGATGCGGCGTTTTATCTAGGCAGATCGGCAGAGATGTACCGACAAATAAACAGCAAAGAGACGGCCATTCTCACGCAGCTACGGGCTAGCAAGATGTTCCTCAACAAGCATTTGTAGGAGATAAAGGCAGTAGATAAGGAATCATGCGTGTGCAGGGGCACGGAATTGATAGTACACCTTCTCTAATCACGTTAAGAAAGAGTAGTATCACAATCATGATTTGTGTCAAGCTCACTGTTGCTGCTGAGTCAAAGTACAGATGGATATTTTCCGTTACACACGAATGCATGTTATGTATTATGAGCCGGCCATGCCGAAGTTCTGGAAATTTGGTGGATTCCACATAGCGGACGTATTTCAGTCCTTTATATGGTACTTATTTAAGTAATACTAGACGGCTTCCCGACCTTCCAAAGCACCTCACCCTGTTGGCCACTTCCTTTACTTGGTCCGCATACACGTGACCCTCACAGTCGCTTTTGCCACAGCGAGGGCCCCTGTGAGATCCGCCCCTCTCGACAAGATAGCACCCATGCTGACATCTCCTATTCCTACGCGCATGTTCGCAGCGAAACTCGTATGGAAAGTTGCGTGCATTAAGACGCATCTCTATGGTGGGCATATCTTTCAGATCGCGTTGTGTATACTGATGATGGTCGGTTGTGCGATCAGATCGGGACGTACTAGCTCTATCAGACCAGCGCGAGAAGAGATTCGAGACCCGGGAGCAGCGTGGTGGATCATATACTACGAGTAGATATGCTTCGTCGCCGTATTCGTAATGGCCTTCCGGGTCAAAGTATTGGCCTATCCGACCCACGTTTTTATCGGCGCTTGTATAACCGTCGTTGTAATAAGCCATCTTTCAAGATAACTTTCTTTCAAGTTGGGGCCTTTGAGACGTAGAGTGGTATTGAAGTGGCTTTTTTATGTCTGATGAGTTGGTTTCAATACTTTTCTGGGGAGTTCTCGCAATTAAGCACTAATAAATCTTTGCGTTGTGAATGATACAGTTGGTCTGTGTGTTGGGCTGTTTCACGAGACAAAGAAATCACTATAGAAATATATGAGAATAATACCAAACACAATGAAGGAAGGAGTTCACGGGAGACTGTCAAACAAAAACACTACTTAACACCCCAAAGAAACAATGCAAAGAGAAGGCTGGCGAAGAAATCCTGGCGATGCAACAAACACTTGTCGTGGAGAGATTTACACGAACCAAGAACGCATGTCGCCAGTATGTTCCAGCTGCTAGAGCTGGGGAGCAGCTATTCAACAACCAATATGAACATCTACACCAATGGCGAGTGTGGAAGCATTTGACTGCCTCTGGGAATCATCTTTCAGCAGGTAACCTAGAATTCAAACCTCAACGATCCGGATGTTTCGCTGTTGGCGTGAGATAAAAAACCCTCTTAGCATGTCTGTACAGAGTTTACCAGTATCTTTTAATGGCCTTTCCTGGGATCTAGTTCAGATCATGAGACTGTCTAATGCATTCTGTTGACAAGCTGCCATAGACAACACACAAAGTCTAAGATCGGAGGTTTTAGTGTAGCGCCACATCTCGCCACATTCGCCACGTCGGATGTCGGACCTCCGAACCACCCGACGCTAAGCCTAGTTCATGCCGCACCGAGACGCGCAACCTGCTCTGCCTATAGCACCTTCTAGCCATACATGTAACGCGCCAGCAAGCTAATGGGTGCACACCCCCTCCTTCCTGCTCTCGAATCTTCTAACGTCCAGAATCACAATATGCTATTGGCTTCGCCTAGGGACATGGCGCTTTTTGGCGTGGACGGAGTGCGTGGCGACATAACGGGTGTACGTATGCACACACGTGAATGCTGATGCCTGTATTTCGTTGTTTTTATAAAGACGTGACGAGTGAGAATTGTGACGTTTTTTATCAAACTCATCCCCCTATCTTTCAAACACTATGCCTTCTATCACCTATATGAATCGATCGGCTCCCTTTTGGGACTGGGTCGCCAGCCTTGAGCAAGACGGTATGAACCACCCCTGGTTCTCCCATTCGGAACAAAACGAAGCCGAAACTGGGCGTGGTCCTCATGGTCCTCATGGTCCTCCCTTGGGGCCTTGGGGCTGGGGATTTCCTGGCTTCGGTGGTAGAGCATTCCCGCACCGTGGACCACCGCCCCGCGACGAGACTCACCACAATGAAGGTGACGGAGAAGCCGAGAAACACAACGATGCCAAGAAAGACAACGAAAAGGATAGGGATATGGAAGATGCCAATGACAATGGCGAAGGGCCATCGGGTAGTGGTTCTGAAACCGAAGGCTGCCATCGGCGTCGTGGACGCCGTGGTTCTTGCCACGGTCGTGGAGGGCCTCACCATTCCGGTAACTTTGGCGGTCGCCATAGCCATGGACCGCATCACGGCGGACCCCGTCATCACGGCCGACGTGGTGGATGGGCTCCATGGGGCCGCGGCGGCTTCGGTGGTCCCCCGTTCAACCCCCTCGCATTCGCTGGTTCTTTTTTTGAGCCCGAATCCTCAAACAAGGATCCCATTGCAGACTTTAAACCTGAAGCCGACATCTTCGATACTCAGAGCGCCTTCGTGATCCATGTCTCCCTTCCGGGAGCCAAGAAGGAAGATGTGGGCGTTAACTGGGATGCTGAAAAATCAGAGCTCTCTATTGCAGGTGTCGTTTACCGTCCCGGTGACGAGGAACTTTTGAAGACTCTGGCGATGGACGAACGCAAGGTTGGACCGTTTGAGCGGAAGGTCCGATTAGGCACGAGAGCGAATCCAGCACTGGTCGATGTGGATGGAATCAGTGCGAAGCTGGAGGACGGTGTGCTGCGGGTCGAGGTGCCCAAACTGAGTGATAGTGGATTTGTGGAGGTGCGGAAGGTCGACGTTGAGTAGGCCAACGGAATTCTTTTATATTGTACATTGTTGGGTTCTTGATTTCGGTGAAATTTTCGACGGAAGTCGGACACAGCTTGTTTTGTAAATCACATAACTGAAGATACCAAAAAAAAAGATCATTTGATCATTTGGGGTGTGCCGAAATGCTTGAGTTAGGCGCCTGCTACTGGCGGCATTCGTTTCATATATCTGATCGCATAGCTTCCCCAGTTCTTTTCCGTTACTCCTTCACAGGTACCCTCCAAAAATATCGCCCAATTTTGCCCTGGAATTTTAGGTGCATACTCATCCAGATCAATAACCAGCTCCTTTACAACCTCGAAACCGAACTTCGCATAAGCCCTCCACGATTGATCAGAAGCATGCACCCAAGTGAATATGTCAAGGGGATCAGCTATAGCGGCCCCGTATTTGATGAGTGTGCTGCCTATGCCTTGGGATTTATATGGTGGCGCCACGGTGAGACCGACAAAATACATGCAGGAAGTACCTGGCGGCATCAATTCAGACATCATTTGGTTCATGTCAGCATCTTCTAGAGCATGCAGTCGCTCAATCCCATCACCATTCATGGTTTCTTGTGCCGTAGTCTTCGTCTCATCCCCCTTTTCTTTATCTGGGTTGCTCAGTTTTGATAAAGGTAGCTTGTCGCTTGGTCCTTCCCATGGGATCTTGATGTCATCAACACCCCGGAATCCCCATCCCGCATGACCTACGATCTCTCCTGTGTCGTCAACAGCTTTGACGTAGATGTAGTTCTTGCGGTGAAGCGTTGACAAGAAGCCATCACGAGAGACTTCGAACATGTCGAAAGGTTTCCCACCAAGCTGTTTAACGATAGTATGTCTATCTGTTGAGAAGGCCTCGGCAGTGATCCGGGCACATGTAGATACGTTGGCGTATTGGAGAGGTTGGATGGAAATCGAAAGTTGTTTGTTGCCCGACATGACTACTAAGAAAACTGAAGTAGCCTGATCATTTACTTCGTGTCTTTGGTTAGACTCAAGTTGGTCTCTCGTGGGTTCCCTGGATAATTCGTTAGTAATACTCTCTGTAGTTAGCACGAAAGAGGGGTGAGGAGTATGGCAGGACCCGCTAGCTAAACTCGCGGTCAGAGCTTGGATGCATATGAAAAAGCTTTTCAAGCTCCTCCTCCTTCAAGAGCCTGATTTCGGGCTGCTCCACCATGTTCCGGGTGACACGAGGCTTCCACTAAGTCCTCATTCTGTGAATCTGACAGTACTTGAAGCGCTTTCCACTTGCTAAATCCAGCATCGACTGTATGATAGCAACATACCAACGGAATGTTGTAGTTCTTAGAAGTGGACCTGAGTTCGGTCGTTGTTGATGCTGCATGTAGCATGGGTCTTTCGGGTAACTGGACGGGGTGGTTCGCTACCACGTGACTTTCGGAAATACCTCCAATTGGTTGCATTTGAAGCTAGCTAAATACAGTGCTTATAATCCGCACGCGATTGGGGACGGAGTTAATGTTTGCTTTGCATGCTCTCGTATGTACTAGGGTGCTGGATATCTCAATTAGCCTTACTCGTGGCTAAAATTTCTAAATCACGTGTACGTGGCTTAGTATTAAGTGACTTCGGACTTCAAGAGACGAACAGCATAGTGAAGTGTAGTTCAACACGGTTTTTGGATGACACGAATTAGTAGAATCTACGCAATCAGGCCCCACCTCAGAATTGAGCCGGTGAAGGATGACAAGGCTCAAGATTCAAGAAGATCAGTTGAACTGGTGGGATAGTCGTCTATGCCCCAGCTCTGAGACGCAAGACTGCCTGTCTCCGCACTCTAGCACCTTCCTCAACAACTCCAGATTTTTTTGTGCAATACTTTCAGGCTCGTCTTCCTAAATTTCAATCCGCTCTCAATGGGACCGCTCAAGGAATCCCAAATCGGATATGAGCTTCTGTATGAGCAAGCTACCGCTCTGGACAAAACAAACATTTCTCAGAATCGCCCATGGACAGTTCTTGGGGCGGTTGTTTGGAAAATATGCATTTTCTTTTGCACCATAGGGGTTTTAGCAGTAATCCACTTGCTGGTCGTATCTATTGCAAACACCAACAAAATTAGCACTAGCTGCAATTGCGGTGCATTGATTCGGGAGGCGCGCTCTCTAAAATTTGTAAGTACGATTCAATAGCCACTTCCTAGCTTCCAGCGGCTTGCCGTGACGACGAACTCACCGAAAAATTCAACCACGCTGGACCTGGTCTGAATGGAGAACGGGCATACTATAAGACTCAAGCAGGCAACGAGTCTTGGACTCTAGAGGAAGTTGTAATGCTCGGAGAGAAGTCTGGGGATGATGCTACATTTTGGACGACACATAAATGGCACATTGCGCACTGTCTTTTCTATTAGAGAAAAGAATCTCGAGCGAGAGTGAACGGAAAAGCAGTCATCGAGGGAAGCTTCACGGGCGATTACCACGTCAGTCATTGTGAAGAAGTTCTCAAGAGCTGCCGGTCTCTGAATAAAATTAATACTGACAGCATCGGTGCTAGGTAGGAGATCCAGTTGGTGAATTTCTGGTATCTTGGTGCAGCTCCAGTTGCAGTCAAAATCCGACGTATTTTTGTATAGAGGCCACGATCCTTGTGCCATAAAGTCGACGTTCAGTTCTTCGTCGAAGCTTTCTGTCGGAAGCCACGATACACTGCCGAGATCGAACTTGCAACCTGCTGCTCGTGCGGTGTCCGGATCCAAACCGCAAGGGTATGATCGTAGTTTGTCTGGGTCGAATCGATTTGGCTTTTGATATACCTCTAGATAATGCCCAAGTTTCCATATAACTGCCAGTGTAACAAATGCAAGAAGCAGTAGTAATGACTGAAAGATGACCAGCAGCCATGTTTTCTTTAGTTTTTCTGAAGTGCTTGTTCTTAGAGGAAACTTTAAATCAAGCAGACCTTCTTTTTCCTCATTATCCTCAATAAATATATCTTGAAATTGAATAAGTTTAGTCTCCATCAATGAAAAGATTCCTAAAAAGGCATGTGACTTCTTTGATGAAGGACAAATAGATGAATAAGGTTCTTCGAAAACTGTAAAGGACAACACAACATAACCAAGACAGGCCTTGACACCAGTGTCGATAAATACCAGTGGTGAGCAGCCCTTATGTCATACGTCAGACTGAATTGTCCGTCATTAACAAACGATAGTCCGGTACCTAGATGTCGCAGCAACATGTTCTTCTGTATGCTATGCAACCAAAGTATTGCGGATAAATGTTGCCCTCTAATGAAATTTTTTACTCGAGACGTGTCATCGACAGTGTTAGTTGTACAACTAGTTCTCGCTATCTAGTCAGGTGCTGTCAGATTCCGTATTTGTACGGCTCCACCCCAAGTCAAAACGATCAGTATCAAAATGTATATACTATATGATCGGAGTTGCGTAGATCTTCTAAGTGGTTGTATTCCGCAGTACTGTAGAGCTCCCTATCTAAGTTATGTATCGGAATACATTCTGAAATTTTTTTTTATTTTGATTAAGCTTTACCTTGCGTTTGGATGAGCAAGGGCTTTCTGTCCAGGAAAAATATTGCCAATGTGGCAACGGACCCTGGTTCTGCGGGTAGCAACAATAAATCTGCAATGTCCTGTTATATTACAAAATCAGCGTATAATTCCTACATACGATTCAGTCTGTGGAAGCGCCCAATAGTTCGGCTTTCATTCTCTATCCCTTGTCGGTGAGGAGACAGGGTATTCTCGGAATCGACTATTACTAGATCGAAAAGTGGCCCTAACGCACGTTGCAGCTACCGCAGTAGAATAATCCTATCCAAAGATTAGGGAAATGTTCTACAGTTTCAGAGTTCTCCGTATGCTTGTTTATTCGGAGCCCGATCGGAGTTACTCCTAAAATTTCGTTGCTTTGCTGAATTGACTGTCGATGAACTTTACCCCCTTCCCATTCCTTGTGCTTTTTTCGCCATAAGGGAGGATAGGAGGACTCTGGGGGGCGTGAGACTTTGGATGTACCATAGACACATTGGCGGGTGATTTGGTCATTTCGGATCCCATAGAATCTATTCTTGACACGAATATTTTCTTTGTCTTCCTTTTCAGAATAATCTGTGATCATGGTTAGTCTGCACTAAAATGTCTTCCTGCATCCATGCGAACCAATAGACTTCATTGCAAAGGGATATAAATACTTGTCGTTTTGTGAACCGTGTACCCTCTGTCGGTCCCAGCTGGCTCTGTCCCAATAAACTAGCCGTTCTCACGAGTCGAATACCTGCTCGGTGACCGATGTCCGCAAGTATCACCCAAGCATATAATCAGTGTTCCTCTCGTCCGCCTGCTCGCAACCTCCAGCCATCATGCCTACAATAAACTACTACACCCTCCAAACCTCATCTTTCGGATCACTATCCGAAGCGACACTGGAGGATGAAAAGCTTCTGCAAAGCTCGCGTCTTGGGCTCTGCTTCGACTGGCGCTGGTTCCTCCATGCCTTATTTCTCACCGTCTCCCTCACGAGCTTCTTCGCCGCACTCTCCGTCTCCCAACTTTCCCCCGAACATGCCACGAATCCCTGCGCTCACGTACTTCGACCAGCATGTAGACAATACGTGGGAAGTACGCTCATTCACCGGAACGCAGACAGGACTGTACAGCGGGCCGCCGAGCCCGGCGGTGGATCGCGCGTGGGCGCGCTTGCATGATGGTATTTGTTCAAAGGGTTTGGACAAAATCGTGTAAGGCTGAACGTAAACAGTCTGGCTGCATGCCATTGGCATCGAGCAAATCCGTGCGGCGGGTGCCTCTGAAGATTCGGTCAAGTGGCCAGCGAGGCTGGGCGGTGGATACATGGCGAATATTGCTGTGTTTCATCGGCTGCATTGTGTGGTGAGTTGGTGCGGGGTGTTGCAGATATCGTAGAAATTAGATGGCTTACACACTGGGTAGGATATATTTCGGCAGCATACCTATTTGGACTACTATCGACCTATTGAGCCTCTATTTCAAGATAGCGATGACAAGGTGCATCAACATTTAGGTCCGTAGAAAAGGAGCGCTGTGGATTTTTGACCCAACGGCTAATCCTGTGGCAGACCACTGTGCCAATATCTTCCGTCAGGCGATAATGTGCCATGCAGACACTAGTGTCCTGATATATGACTGGCCGGAAAAGAGGGATGAAAAGTACCTCGTAGAAAATCATACGCTACCACGCGTATGCCGGCATTTCGATATAATTTACAATTGGACTAAAGCACACGCAGTAACGACTTGATCGAATTGGGCTGGATCGTTTAGGTTGAAAATCCATTTATATTGTGATATTGTCTAATCTAACAGAGCAATCCAAGGGTGCCAATATTGCTTGGGTTAATTCTTTAGGACTACACTCCTCTTCTAACCTACCCTCCTCTCGAAGGACCTAGTGGTATAGTCAGCACCTTGTCCCACTAGATAATGGTGGATTTCATCTCCAAATTGCACAAAGCCTCAGAGAGAAGATTAGTCCCAAATCGTCAACACCACAATCACGCTGCCCCAAACCAGACGCCCGCTCTCTCCACCAAGATATCCCATGGTCTCACAGCTCCGTGCCGACTAGGGGTGGGTTGCCTCACGCCATGGTCATCGACCGCTGATCTCCAACCAGGTTGCAGAGCTTGGGTTCGGAGCAGTGCGTATGGAAGGGGAGGAGGAAGCAGCTCAGACTAAGGATGGAGGTTTCATCATGGGCAAAAAGAATGAGAGTGAGAACTGACCTGCGCGTGTTTGTCGACGACGAAGCGAGATGGAGATAATAGAGAGAAGAGGTGAGGCAGCGCGTTAATTTAATGGCAAGGTATTTGCTCGGGAACGCTAGGCTAGAAGCGTACCTAGCGCCCGCTCATACACAACGTCAATTCTGTACACAGGGAGTCTAGGAAACTAAAGAAATCCGTTTGTTTAACATTTGTACTAAGTTGCTCGTTAGAATTTAACTTACAACAGACCGGGAAACTTTTCTTACGGTTCCTCCCAGGCCAATTTTATCGTCTCGAAAGAGCCCAGTCCAGTCCAGTCCAGTCCAATCATCATGTGCGCAACACCATCCGCTCATCCGTGAAGCTCCCATTAAAGAGGAAGCCTGCTGTCAAGGGAGATGGGGACGAATAGGATTGGAGCTTAAGACTTAGGAGAAATCCTCATCCTCGTACGACGAGAAATATGGGTCTTCGCCGGGTACATAAGGTTGAAAAGTAATCTGGGGGACATCCGGAACCCCGGGCTGAGGAGCACTTACATAGCTTGCAATGGTATCCTGAGCTTGGATATAACGCTCGTAGACCAACTCGGCGCGGTAGACGCACTCGTTGCAGATGATGGCATCTCCCATTTTGCAATTGTACTGCTCGTTCCTGCTGTGGCACGGAAGAGCATCACAGCAGTTTGCGGCACAGGGACGGCAGGGGTCGACGTAGACGTGATGACCGCAGCGGAGGTTGTGGGTCAATTTAGGATCGTAGTCGTATCCGAGAGGGTTCATGAAGAGCTTAGCGAGAGTACAGGCGATACCTTCTTGGGCCACACCGGCGAAGTACTCAATGACAGGACGTGTAATGCCTAAGCTGCGCCTGAACGGATGGTTGGGGTGGCTCATGAAGTAGCTGCGTATCGGGAGACCTTGGCAGGTCTCGCAATAGAGGTAGTCGCGAGCCTGGTTTTGGGTGAGCGGAGGGAGAATGGGCTCATGGAGTGCAGAAGTGGTAAGACCTGAGCGAAGAGTGATTCCAGGTCGGAGATCAACGTCTTCAGCCTTCTTGTGTATAGTTGCCATGGTCATCCATGTCTGAACGTGCAGACAGTTGAGGCCGCAACGATTGTCCATGGGCTCAGCGTCGACAGCGACGATGTGACCGCATGTCAGCAAATGGAAGGGCTGCGAACGGTGTTGTTGGTCGATGGCGCATGGCTCGATGCGGGTGGGTTGGTAGTGCGCAAAGGGCCCATCCGGACCAAGCGGGGGGATGAATGCAGTGGTCTCTTTTGGTGTCTCGTCCTGGTCTGATGCCATGTTGAGACTGGTCGAGTGCGAAGGAGGTGGTTCTGGGGAGAAAAGTGCAGAGGTGGGTGGGTGGGTTGAAAAGTCCAATTCAAATAGTGCTCAGAGGACGCGCTCGCGTTGTGTTTGTTGACGTCTGGCATTGTTTTCCTTCTATGCCCACGCCTTACAGCCCGGAAGAGCAGTGAAAGTGAGCCTTCAACTGGCCAACAAGGTGAACAATGCGATGTCTGATGCCATGGCTGAAAGCTGCCGGAAGAGACGCCACGCCCGTGATCCAGTAGGCCTGGAAGGCATGGTGGACGACGGCTCTCGATGCACCTATGTGAGGGGACAGTCTGCAGTTGTCTGAAATCCCCACCCGCCCCGCAATGTTTGGGTGCGTATGTCGACACGGCCCTCTTGGCAGTGAATGCTCGAGGCCATGGCAACGGATCTCCAGCTGCCACTGCGATTGTTAGCTTCAGTCAGCCCAGACACGCCGGACGGACCATGGGCGATTGCTGTCTTTGGGTGCTCCGGCCTGGCAATGTCCATGCCAACGTCTGAGGCAGACCAGACACCAGACGCGGGCTGACTAAGGCCGGCCTCAGACGAGAGGCAGGGATGCGCGGTGAAGCGCCCGCATTGTGTTGCTCGCATCTCGCATCTCTCCCATCTGCAGTTGCTGCACACGCACACGCCTCACGCCTCTTGCGCGCCAGCAAGCCGCTCTGCGCCCTGCACTCTTTGCGGCTGCCCATGGAGACGCGGCCGCCGGCCATTTTGGAAGCACCTTCACGAGCGGGGCGGAGCCAGTCCACGTCCGAGTCCTTGCATAGCAGCAGCAGCAGCAGCGACAGGACAACTGCAGCAGCCAGCCACCCACGCCGCCGACTGGGCTGTTGAACCCCAAGGTACTTACCATTGACCACCTTCTCGTCCCCTCCACGCCCGCCCCGGCCTGCCCTCGCCATGCCGCACGCCGGCCAGCGAGGTGCCGCCCTCTCTCCCGCCCTGCGACCGTGTCCAGCCTCAGCATCCAAGTCTTCTGACGTGCCGCCAGAAATCCGCCTGCAGAACAAAGCAGCGTCGCCGTTGCGCCCCTCGCCCCCGCTGGCGCACCTGCAGACACATGCGAGCGCCATTGATCCTCACGTCCCTCCCACCGCCCAAGCGCCCGCTGCCGCCGCCATACGCCCCGAGTTGACGTCCTCATCGTCTTCGCGGGACTCGCTCCCCGCCCTGGGCCCGGCTGCCGACGTGCGCCGCGGCGACACAACTCCCCAGAAGCAGGGGAAGACGTCCAGACGCGCCAAATCTCACAAGCCGAACAAATGGAGTAAAAGCGGTGCTGGGTCTTCAGATAGCACAGGGTCAGAACGCAAGCCTCAGCAGCCCCACGCCTCAAAGTACTCCTCTCCGAGCTCTGCCTCGTCGCCCCAGAGCACCCGCTCTCTGAATCGCAACCAGTCCCACGCCCAGCAGGCTGCTGCCCTCGCCGCCGCGCACCAAGGACGGCTCATGGCCACGGCGTTTGGGGGCCCTGCGAGTGACTCGCGGCGGGGAGTAGGCTCTCCTCGCCCTAAAGGTCGCGGTATGCTTGGGTCACAATGCAATGTAGTAGTCTTTTCTGACCTAGACTTTCTCAGAAGCCAAAAATACCTTCTGTCGCAATGTCACCATCTACGGCCATTGCCGGTACGAGAATAGTAAGTCGTCGTCGTTGCCTTGAAGTTCCCCATCGTGACCTCGTCCAGCCTGTCCCTACGTCCACGACCCGTCCAAATTGAACCAGAATGAAAACATGAAGAAACGTTTCAATGTGGATTCGCCGTCTTTTACCCCTCTGCAAGCAAATACCAATGGCTCACTCACGCCTTCTTCTCGAGGCGCCGCCATCTCCCCCAAAGCTGCAAACGCTGCCGTATTCACCCCAAAGTCCCAGCGCTCTGGTGAGTAACTCTACTAGCCGCTCCCGCCCTGACCGCTAAATCTTTCAGCCGCCAGCACCCCCAACATGCACAACAAAGAGCCCGTCCCCGAATGGCATCCCCAAGACTTTCCCGCCGAGTTTGTGCCCCAAACGTTTGAGTCACAAATGGTGAGTCGATCTGCTTGCTTCCGCGTTTGCGCCCTATCCATCACCCTTAGTTCCAGTCGCGTCGCGATTGCAAAACAGCAGCTTATGAGTTAGCAGGTGGATTCCAACGCGCAGGCCCAAGTGCTCGGCTACGATCCTTTCAGTACCCCATCTGCCATGTCTTCCATTACCGGCTCAGGACACCAAGCAGCTACCCTCAACCCGTACGCTCAAGACCCCTCACTTTCGGGGGCATCGTACTATCAGAATGCTGGTGGATTCCAGTCCTCCCCTGCATACCATCTTTACTGGCCTGTCGGACCGCAGCCTACAGGGTTGCTGGCATACCAACGTACTGCACACGATTTCTTCATTCCAGATTCGGTCCGTGAAGACTTACAGAAGAAGGCAGAAGTAGCCAGGCAGGTCGCTTCCAACTCCACCATCCCACCCATAGAGCAGTTTCATTCACTTTTCTGTCTAGATACATCCTCGCAGAAGAACCAGTCGCTGTTCGGATACTCAAGCTGGGTCTACAAAGCTGTTTCTAGTAAGGACGGGAACATGTACGCCCTGCGTCGATTGGAGAACTTTCGTCTCACCAACGAGACCGCGATTCGGTCCGCACAGGCGTGGAAGCGGATATTGAACGGAAGCGTTGTTACGATACATGAAGCCTTTACGACTAGAGCATTTGGGGACAGTTCGCTTATCATCGTTACAGACTACCACCCCAACTCGAAAACCCTTGCAGAGGAGCATTTTAAGCAGGTGCCTATGCAGCGATTTCATGGAAGGCAAGCGGCTACTTCGCATGTGCCCGAACAGGTTCTTTGGGGTTACATCGTGCAGATTGCATCGGCACTCAAAGCCATACACGGATCTGGCCTGGCTGCTCGGCTCATTACACCTTCTAAGATTTTGCTCACGTCCAAGAGCCGTATACGCCTCAACGCATGTGGCATTCTTGACGTTGTACAATTCGAAAGTACCAAGCCCTTACCAGAGCTACAGGCCGATGATCTCCTCCAACTTGGGCGACTTATACTTTGCATTGCAAACAACAACCAGTCGGCTCACCTAAACATGCAAAAGTCCATGGACTATATCACACGGAGCTACACCGCCCGCCTCAAAGAGTGCATACAGTGGCTTCTCAGTCCGCCGCCCAACGCCACAGCTCCGTCCTCACCATCAGCACCTACGGGTATGCAAAAAGATATTGATACATTTCTAAGTGGCATTGCAGACCAGATGGCGACTGTTTTCGACAGCGAGCTACATGCACACGACACGCTAGTGAACAACCTTGCCCGTGAGCTCGAGTCGTCGCGCATCGTTCGCCTTCTCGTCAAGTTGAATTTTGTCAACGAGCGCCCAGAGCTCGATGCATCCCAGCACATACCGGGAAGCACCGGACCGAATGCCTCAGCCTTGTGGGCAGAAACGGGAGAAAGATATTACCTTAAACTATTCCGCGATTACGTATTTCACCAGGTGGACGCCAACGGACATCCCGTCATAAACTTGGCTCACGTCCTCGATTGCCTGAATAAACTGGATGCGGGGACAGAGGAGAAGATTATGCTGGTCAGCCGCGACGAGCAAAACGTACTCATTGTCAGTTATCGGGAACTAAAGCGAGGCTTAGAGAATAGCTTCCAGGATCTAATTCGAGCGGGAAGGCAGTCGGGCAAATAGAAATTCCCAGACACGAGTCCACTGCATCGATAAACAACATGGCAGTGAAACGAAACGGTGGAAGGAAAGATTAATAGTACGAATGAGCAAGGCTGAGCGTGAGCAAGAGGAAAGACATGGCATCTTGATTGCTTATGAAGGTTTTTCTGGTTTACATCAAGTGAATGAATGAATTGTTCAGCAGATAGTGCGCACACAGACACATTATGAGAAAAACTTTATCCATCATAGGACACATTGCATGAATATGACTTGGGCCTATGCGAGTAACCGAAAATCGCCTTCACTGCCTCTTCATAACCCAAATTGGATGCTGGCTAAGAGGCTTACATACCCATCCTAGAGATTTTAGCTCTCCTATTGGCAGTGAAGATATGAAGGGTTTCAGCCCCATTAAGGAAGGATTTTTATAAAGATGATCATTTAGCGAGGAGAGCTCCAACTCCTTCATAGAGTAGGTATCTAAGGTGCGTTCACTACCTCGGAAAGGGTCTTGACACCTTGACAAAAGGTTTGGTATAAGATGTAATGCTATTCCAAGGAGGCTTCCTGTCTCTTCACCGGTAGGCATTTTAGATGAGTTTACTCCCGTACAAAGGGCCTCGCATGGGCATAGTATATAAAAGAAAGTGGAATGGTCCAAATGAAGATATCACTAGGGCCGACAAGGGAAAAAAATCTCCATCTAGTACTCGCTGTCATAGCCACCCTCTCCATCATCCTCGACATCCTCGACATCCTCCACGTCTCCAAACTCACGATGGTCGGGGTCTTCCGCGTAATCACAGCTCTCATCGTCAGAGACATCATCGCCCCCACGCCCCTCCTCAAAGCCCCATCCACCGAATCCATCATCATCACCCTCATTCTCGCTGGCCTCAGCCACTGCCACAAGTCCCCTCTTCATCGCCACAACCTGCTGAACAAGGTCGTCAGGACGTGCCTCACGCACCGTCTCGCACTGTTCCTCGCGCTCAACTTGAACCCTGTAGCACGCTCCTCCGGAGCCGGAATGCCCATGGTACCGAGCACACCAGGCGCCCTCAGCCGTCTTCTCGATCTCGAGGGTAGTCTTGCTGCGGACGAGACGGAGCGCCGTCACCAGCGTGTCTGCGATGAACTCAGGATGCCAGCGGGCGTGCTCACCAGGCCTGGTCAGCGAAGCGAGGTAGCGGTCGCCGCAGAGGGCCATTGCGTCTGCGAAGACCATGCGGGCGCCACTGTCGGCCAGGGTGTGCGTGTACAGCGCGTCGATGAGTACGGGGTGGAATTCGGTGACGTCCTTCGCAAGCGCAGGCAGGGGCTCGTCGCGCTGCCACTTCGGCTTGCGCGGGAAGCCGGTCCAGGGAGTGGTGGTTGTGCTGCTTTGCTCGCGCTCGACGTGCTGCGGATTGGCAAGCCAGATGTGCTGGCTGCTGAGGGCGCTGCGGGCGCGGTCCTGGAAGGCGCGGATCCAAGTGTCGACGACGAGGTCGCAGATGGCGAAGTCCGACTTGGAGTATGCGTGGATGTAGAGGTAGGTCAGGAACTCCGCTGTGTACGGCTTCGTGGCGCCGTTGTCGTCTTGGGTGTCGGGAAGACAGGTAAGTGTCAGTGACACTCCCTTGATGGCTTGGTAGAGGCGCTGGACATCGCACGGGATGACCGCTGCAGCAGTGGCTACGCGGTTTGGAGTATGTGTAGTGATGCCCTTGGGCTCTTCGGAGGACGTGTCGGTGACGTTGTCAAAGGCGGCGGCGAATGCCTCATTCATGGCATTGTCGAAGGCGGCTTCGTCGTCGGTATCGACAACGTCGTCGATGGGAGAAGTCTTCTGCTTCTTTGCGCTAGGGTCACCGACGAGATCGTTGCCCGCAACGATCTCGTCGGGGTTTCTCTTCGTGCCACATGCTTTGGGAGGCTCGAATTTACTACCCGAAGCCTCCTTCTTACAGGTGGCTTTGGATCCCTTGAGTGGCGATCCAGTGGACGCGGTGCTGAGAGATGGAGTCTTTCCAGCCATCGTGCTTGTAAGGAAGTGGGTTCTGAAGTGGGAATGGGTGTGTTTGGTTATAGCAATGGGTAGCAAACTGAGATTTTTATACGTTTACGCTTCCTATTGTACTATTGATGATATCATTTTCAACGATTTGCATTAAGTGAAGGCGAAAGCGAGTCTACAATTTTCGGTGAAAGCAGAATGATAGTACAATAGAGTTACGAAGCTTATTGTTATATCTATTGTGTACTTTTGCGATAGACGACGAGTGGATGATCTTTGCCAGCTGATCTGAAGGTTGGCTAGGAATATTTTTCTTGGCATCTTGTTGCTATTGTCTTCAAGAGTACTTTCAATGAGGTGGTGAGGGTAACACTCTAACGCTAAGAAATACAGAACTCTTGAACATCACTGAACGTACACTTTTTTCCAATACTAACTGAAATATAACCACATGCATAGAGGGCAAAGAAAAAGAGAAAAGTATATTAAAGACAAATTAGCTGAAAAATAAATTGTGAGGTCGCCAATCGAGAGTGGTGGCCGACAAAACTTCGCTTTAAAGAGCCACTGGGTGCACCACCACTGGCCAGTAGCCACGAGACCTCCTTGTAAGTTATTACAACAACTCAATGATGAATACTATGGCTCACTTTCTCTTAAGATAAGGGAAGTTTCCATGCGCCGCCTTGTATTTTCCTGCTCCAGTTCCTCGAGGAAGTCATTCATTACCTTCTCCACCTCTAACAATGGCGTGCGGATGTTTTCTGGCAGGAATACTATATTCCGCGTCAATTTTCGTAGTATAGCGTCGTCGGTGACACCGGGCCTAACATCGTCAATGTCTACGTAAACCACATCTTTCGGACGGAGCATCCGAAAGTAATTGAAGATAACTTGCGCAAAGTCATGGAGGGTTTTAGCTGTGATGCGGTGTATATGATGGTCCAGCATTCTCATCACGAACCAACTGAGCAGCCTCGTACGGCCGTTCTCTATTGGATCGCACTCCCACACGGTTATTACTCTATGCTCCATAGTTCGTACGTATTCAGTAAATATTTCATGGCGCTGGTTAAGTGGCACCTTTTTGATTCCGTCAAGACCCTGGGAAGGTAACTTGACTGGATACTTTTGATACGCCAACTTGTGGATCGTGACTCCAAGCGCCCATATATCCATTCCCGGACGGTAGTATTCGTATGACTCCGGAGAGCAAAACGGCCAAGTGCCAAATTGCGCGATCTCATCTGTGCTCCTTGCATTCACGCTTGAAGAGCCAAAGTCTGCGAGCTTCAGGGTCGGGAATTCGGAGTTCGGGTCCTCAGCATTGCTAGTCACGAGAATGTTCTTAGGCTTTAAATCGCCATGGATAACACCACGCTGGTGGCAATGCTGGAGGCCAGCACTCACTTGCTCAATGATACGCCATAAAAATCGTACAGGCGGTGACCGCGCATCTTGCCATTTAGCATTACAATAGCTGTCCAAGTCCCCGAGATCACAGTATTGAAACAAGCTATAAGAAGCAATCGGCCTCTCTTTCTTAGAAAAGTAATGACCGTAATACCGCACGATGTTCTCATGTAGGCCAAGATGCCGCAGGACCATGATCTCGTTTGGTGTTTTGACTGTCGTATGCCTTGAGCTTTTCACCACCAGAACCGTATCGGGAGTTATGGCCTGAATACCACTAATCATGTTTCCTTCACCTTTGTAGACCCTACCATTGACTCCTGGTGTTAGAGGCGTCAACTTCCGGAAGAACTGGCGAAGTTCCTTGCGATCCTGTGGCTCCACCTGCTTACCCCTGCTAGAGACACCACTATGAGCAGGGAGTTGACGGCCTTGGATCTCCCCATCTTCCAGTAATCCATCGTCCACCCAAACAATCTGCTGATCATCAGCGTCGGCCATCTCAACATCAGACGAGACGGAATTCGACGGCGGTGGATCCAAACCAAGCCTCCCTTCGACGGCAGCTATTACAGACGGAGAAAACATGCCTGTGTCCAATTCTGTCAAGCCACTTGAACTGTCAACTTGTCCCCCAGCGTCCGGACGCGCCTTTGTAGCAGCATCAGATCCGTCGGTGTCAAGTTCTGCCAAACCGCTTGGCTTCGACTTAGCTTGATCAGCAATACGCCTCCCTTCCACAGCCGCGATTACACTCGGAGAGAACATAGCCGTGTCCAGTTCTGACAAACTGCTTGAACTGTCAACTTGTCCCCCAGCGTCCGGGCGCGCCTTTGTAGCAGCATCAGATCCGTCGGTGTCAAGTTTTGCCAACCCGCTTGGCTTCGACTTAGCTTGATCAGCAATACGCCTCCCTTCCACAGCCGCGATTACACTCGGAGAGAACATAGCCGTGTCCAGTTCTGACAAACTGCTTGAACTGTCAACTTGTCCCCCAGCGTCCGGGCGCGCCTTTGTAGCAGCATCAGATCCGTCGGTGTCAAGTTTTGCCAACCCGCTTGGCTTCGACTTAGCTTGATCAGCAATACGCCTCCCTTCCACAGCCGCGATTACAATCGGAGAGAACATAGCCGTGTCCAGTTCTGACAAACTGCTTGAACTGTCAACTTGTCCCCCAGCGTCCGGGCGCGCCTTTGTAGCAGCATCAGATCCGTCGGTGTCAAGTTCTGCCAAACCGCTTGGCTTCGACTCAGCTTGATCAGCAATGCGCCTCCCTTCCACAGCCGCGATTACACTCGGAGAGAACATAGCCGTGTCCAGTTCTGACAAACTGCTTGAATCGGACATTGTTTGCTCCATGGTACTCTTATGCGACTAAGAGCTTGAGTGAGACGCCTTGAAATTTGCTGAATGCTTACTTATTATTTTCGTCTTGTTGTAGGAACAGTCTAGGAAATTAAGAAACGGTGATCAAATACCTAGTTACGCGGATGAAAACAAAGGCATTACTCATTAACAAACATGTAATGGGCATACATCGTCAAAGTATGTGTCAAGCGTTGCTGAGTTACCGAAATGCTACATGTATTTACAATGCCAATACACCGATCCAAAGCAGAATACAAGCGATACGATCTTAGGATAATTTTGTAAGATCTAGGTATGGCCATACTAAGACCTCATAACATTTCGTTCATCGTGATCCCCGTAGGTCACCGTTATCATAGGCTGATTCTCCCATGAAGGAACTCCTTTCCCTAATTTTTCGCCCAAATATCCATAGTACCACAGGCACAAAGCTCAAAGCTAGCGCTAAGAAACCCAGTAACGAGCTGGCCCAATGAAACCCCAGCGTTCGATACATGCTTTGAGTTGCGAGGGGCAGAAAAGCTGCAAGAACGTTCTCAAGAAAGGCCACGCCAGCGATAGCGCTGGCGGAGTACTTTTTGTAGGCATCGAGAATGTATGTGGTGACAGCGGTGGTAGAGCAGAACATTCCGAAGCCTACAAATCCCAGAGCAATGGTTGGCACAGGCCAGGGAATGGAGGAATAAGAGCTCCAGGCAAAGAAGAAAAGGCCTCCCGCAAGTCCAATGAAAGATGCTGGAATGCTGAGGTAGAGACGTGCTTCGGGAATGGGTACGCCCAGTGTCTCGGTGTTCTTGTGAGCAGTAGCGAAGTATAATCGATCTTGGCCAAGTGAGGCTATGACCCCAATTAGTTCGCCGACGACAAGTGCAGATTGAACGAGACCTGTCTCGTAGAACGTCCAGCCGTACAAACCAGAATAGACCTGGGCAATCGACTGTGTGAACATGAAAGCTGTTCCGATGCAAAAGGCCGACCACATGCCAAAGAAGAACACTACAGCCTCGGTGCAGAGCATACGACTTGGTCGTATCAGCGTTTCTTTCAGGATTTCGCCAGCGCTAGTACGCTCCGTTTCAGCTTTTGCGTAGGCTTCCAGGTTTGTAGTCTTGCGGATGTGGCGTGCTCGTTGGGTGAGAATGACATCTGGTCGAACTTCTGGCAAGCCAAAAAAGAGTACCGGAATCAATGCGCTGTAGAAAATGATCTGAGAGAGAAAGATCCTACGCTATATTAAAACACATTCGACCAGAAGAGGGCCTTACTAACATACCATCGCCATGTGGTGTAATGTACGATCACACTTCCAATGACAGGACCCATGCTTAAGCCTGCGAACACGGCCCAGATGTACAATGAGGTGCTAAAGCTCTTGGAAAGGCCATCTGACCATATATCACTTACAATCCCACCGGTGATATTTGCCAGCGTGGCGGCTCCCCCTCCAGTAATGATTCTTGTGATGATCAAAGTGGCAAAGTTCTGCGCAACCGCCTGGGGTATAAGGAAAATGATGGTAATGGCATATATGACCTTTAATTAATTAGCCCACAGGGGACCGGAATGGATGTAGTCTCATTGTAAATAACATACTAGGTAACCCCACCTGACACCAAAGTTCTCCATGAGAGGAAGACCCAGCAAAGGTGCGGCAGCACCACCCAGTGTCCATGAAAAGACTGGCCAGTACGAATGCGGAAAGCGTGCGTCACTGATGTGGAAGCTCTCGTTAATCTGCTCGGCGGCACTAGTCATAGCCGTGCCACCAATCTGAACCACAAAGGTCATGAAACAGGCCAAGAATGTAACTCTCCATTTCTTGGATTGTGACCAGTTGAAAGGATTTTTTGCGTCGTTTGGCCCATCCCAGCCCACAAACTTATCTACCTGTGTTGATTGTGTCTGGCCAGAGTCGCGCGCATCCCATGGAGGCTCTAGCATTTGCTCAAGCTTTGGATCCATGCTCGTCAGGACTATCGGCGCCAAGGGTGGTGTTGAAAAGTCAACTGTCACGATGAAGGATATGGCGAAGGTGGTGTAGGCGTACGACTTGCTAGCAAGGGTTGACCCGAGTTTATATACAACATGAGACAGGCGTCCACCAGGCAGGTTCGGCGTGGTGCGATGTGTATTTCCCTGTTAAGGTTTCCCGCTGGTAAACTTGGATGAGCACGTGCGCTTTCGCTTATTCACTCAAGTGCTGGTGGCATGAAAGCGTGTGCCAGACTGCAGGCCAGAAACTCTCAATACGGTTTGCAGTAAGGCAAGGTAGGGGAATTGCCAATCCAGGGCGGTTGCCGAGAGAAAGTATAGAAGGGAGTTTGCAGTGACGCTGGCTGCCATCTCCACTACGATTGTTTTCCATGAGAAAAGCTTGGCCTAAGAGGGCTGAACGGGTCATTATTCGTCGAGGGGGCAATTTTCGGAGCGACAGTCGACTTACGGGATGGCATTTCGTTGACAAAGTATAGTGGTTACGTAATATCTCCTCGGAGCCATGTACCGCTCCGCAGCGAGTTGTCCTGTGCTGTGATAACTCAGCTGTCCGTCCCGATCGTGTACAAAGCTCTTGACATGCTTGTCGGTATCCTACAAGTGACTTCGGCGTGTACATCAGCTCTTTTTGGGTATCGTCCACGGGCGTTCAATTAGCGAAGGGTTGAATGCGCCGGAGCATGCTGGCCCATCAGCAAATGCTGCATACGCTTGTCTTCGTCTGTTTTGTGGCATAATGCATTCCACAAGTTGTAGCTGATTGTCCAGACAATATGTATGAGGACTGCCGCCGTAAGTCTTCGTCTCGAGGGCCGCCCAGCCATTTTCCACACAGGGTGGTCCGTGCCGGAATCAATCAACGGTCCGGCATTCTCGCCGACATAATACATTCGAGCGATACCCATTGGTTTCCAGGGCTTATTTATAACTGGCGTCGTGGTGCTCTCCAAAGGTTTGCCGCTCAGTTGATCCCTGGCATCTTCTCGCTTGCTTGCACAGAAATGACCTCTTCCGACCCTCAGCAGATGCTACGCGTAGACGCGTCAGACGCGCGTGTCTTCGTTGAAAACGTCCTCGTAGGCAATGGCGTTCCCCGAGAAAATGCAGTCATTGTTGCGGCATGTCTGGTCGAAGCAGATCTCCGAGGCGTCGATACCCACGGTCTCAACAGAATTCCTAGCTACATGGCTCGCATCCGAGAGGGCGTGCTCGACCCCACCGCTTCGCCAACTCTCTGCCAAGTCACACCAGCCGTGGCCCAGATCGATGGGCACAACGGCTTCGGGTTCCTGGCGGCACACGCAGGCATGGCCGCAGCAATACGAATGGCCCGCGACTTGGGCATAGGCATGGTCTCGGTCAAACATTCGAACCACTTCGGCATGTCGGCATGGGTCGTGCAGCAGGCCCTTGATGCTGGCATGATGAGCTTGGTCTTCACGAACTCCTCGCCCGCGCTGCCCGTATGGGGAGGCAAGTCAAAGCTCATGGGCGTGTCGCCCATTGCTTGTGGGGCTCCGGCGGGTAAAGGTCGGCCGTTCATCATGGATATGGCACCCAGCGTTGCTGCCCGCGGAAAAGTCTACAAAGCTCTGCGACGGGGAGAAAAGATACCCAAAGATTGGGCCTTGGACAAGGATGGGAAGACCACCGACGATCCTGCGAAAGCACTCGAGGGCGTAATGCTCCCCATGGGCGGACCCAAGGGCTCCGCGCTGGCCGTGATGATGGATGTCTTTTCCGGAGTGCTGTCAGGCAGTGCATTTGCAGGTCATGTCACCAATCCCTACGACCCTTCGAAACCCGCAGATGTCGGCCATTTTCTCGTGGCCATCAAACCGGACCTGTTCATGAGTATTGATGAGTTCAAAGAGCGCATGGACTACCTGTACAGCCGTGTCGTACAATCAGACCGTATGGACGGGGTCGACCGCATCTACTTCCCTGGCGAAATTGAGCAGCTTAATAAGGAGCAACGCCTACATCATGGTATACCGCTGGTGCAAGCCGAAGTCGATGCACTGGACAGGGAAGCACAGCGTGTGGGATGCGTTCACATAAAAGCTGCTCCTGCTCCCGCACGCTCACGACTATAGTTCCTAGATGCCCAGAAAAACGCGGCTCTTGTGCGCCAGATAGCGTCTAGGTAGAAACAAAACATGGTTCGATATTCGGTGGCAAGCGCGGAGAAACCCCGCGCTGTCATCGTGCGACGCAGAATAGTCCCTCCGACACAGAACAACAGTCTGAGCGCAGGCGGATGACCATAAACACCTCCCGAATCGAGATGGGGGTGGTATCGCCAAGCCCCCGCGAGTGGAGGATCATCGGCTGCAATGCGGGGAGTTCTGAAGCTCAACTGATCCTGACGTATCACGTCAAGCCTTGCCCAGCAAGTTTTGCTCGGTCTGTCCGAGGATAAGCTCCACTTCTGCGCCCTGGGTAAAAGCTTCCCTGCTCGCCATGTGTAGCGCTTCTCGGCGTTGTAACCTCGTCGTCGCTGCTTCGTGTGAACGGGCTCTCATGGCTAGGGATGCCTCGTCACGAGTGTAGTGTGCCGCACCGAAGAGTGCAAGCCGGCAACTCGGTGCACAAGTCTGCAACTCGGTGCACACCCATGATAAGCCTGCACCTGTCGCTTCGCCAAGATATGCTGCATATCATACTCTGGGCTATCTGATCATGCGGTATAAGTAGATTGCCTTCCTTGCTCAGCTACATGTGCGTCTGGGCGTGTAACCCGTCGTACGGTTCAGTTTTCTCCCTGTCGTGCCACCCCGTGGGATCGGATCTTGCCCCGCCTTTATTACCACGCCTTCGGCCCTCCAGTAGACAGCGTTGAGTTTGCTATATTGTAGCCAACATCATGTGGAATCCATGGCGAGAGAACCTCAAAGATACGCCCAAGGAGGCGCTCAACTGGAGGCTATGGTATGGCGTCTTTGGTGAGACTTCTTGAATTCTTTGCTCCAATCGCTTGCTCATGACCTCGCAGTCTTCGGTTTGATGGGTGCCGCCCGAGGCATAGACGAAGGTCTCATCGGTACCACTGCTGAACTTGACCCTTTCATCAAAAAATTCGGGTTAAAAGACCCAAGCAAATCTAAGCATGAAAAGGCTGAGCTTCTTTCCAATATCACCTCCATGGTGCAGATGGGCTCCATCCTAGGCGCTCTTGTTGCTTTTTACCTCACGGATAAGATTGGACGACTATGGTCTACGCGCCTTCTTTGTCTTATCTGGGTATGTGGTATCAGCATTTTCCTAGGCAGTGCTTCAACCGGTAAGATAGGAATGGTGTACGCTGGTCGCTTCATTGCTGGTATTGGAATCGGACAGACTACAGTCGTGGCGCCTACGTACCTGGCCGAGACCGCCCCCCGTGCTATCCGTGGACTGTGCGTATGCGCATTTGCAGGCGCTGTGTACATGTAAGGATACTGGGAAACACTCATCACCCTTTCGCTAACAGAAGAACAGCGGTATTATGCTTGCTTATTTCGCTTCCTGGGGCTCTTCCATTCATATCTCATCCAAGACCGATACTCAGTGGCTGCTACCGAACAGCATGCATCTCATGTTTGCCGGTATCATCTTCACTCTGTCGTTCCTCAGCAGAGAATCGCCCCGCTGGCTCATCAAAGTTGGCCGCCACGAAGAGGCCCTCGAAAACTTATGTCTTATCCGCCAGCTACCTGCAGATCATCCGTACGTAACATCTGAGATCATGGATATCAACGATCAACTGGAGCGTGAAAGAGAGGCCACTATGGGCACTACTTGGCTGGGTCCTATTCGGGAGCTTTTCGCAAGCAAAGCCAATCTCTACCGCATCCAGCTTAGCATCATGTCTCAGCTACTTTCCCAGTGGTCTGGCGCCAACTCAATCACCATCTACGTAAGTTTCTCTCATACTCACCCTTGCTACAATAGCTAACTTCTTAGTAGGCTCCCCAATATTTTGAAATGATGTAAGCAATCTCCCTTGTCCTGTTCTCAACTATCATACCTCATCCCTATTGAGCGATCTGGATACTGATGCTCATCCAGGGGCACAACTGGCCAAAATGAAAAGCTCTTCGCCACTGCAATTTTTGGTCTCGTAAAGTTCATATCGAGTATCACTTGTGCTTTCTTCCTCATCGACTACATCGGCCGCAAACGAGCTCTTTCCAGTGGCATCACTCTCCAACTCTTGTCCATGCTTTACATGGCCGTCTTCTTGCTCATCGATACAGGCATTAGTGACGACGCACCGCAGACCCCATCACAGAAGCGCGCGGCTACCGGTGCTATCGTCATGATATACTTCAGCGGATTCGGATGGGCGCTCGGCTGGAACAGCATCCAGTATCTGATTAACTCAGAGATCTATCCGCTGAGGCTGAGGGCGCTAGGTGGAAGCATTGCCATGACATTCCATTTTGTGAACCAGTACGGCAATTCAAAGGTCCCTCACCCTCCAACCGCACCATCGCATCCAGTATACTAACATTTTGTCTTCGCAGGCTGTCCCTCTTATGTTTCTCTCCATGACTCACGGTGGCACTATGCTCTTCTTCAGCATCGTTACTGCCATTGGGCTCGCTTGGGTCTGGTTCTTCCTCCCCGAAACTACGGGCAAGAGTCTCGAGGCTATGGATGAGATGTTCAATCTTCCATGGCATCTGATTGGTCGGAAAGGTGCAGAAATGACGAGAGGCCAAGGTGGCCTGTCGGAGTTGTTGGATACGGAGGGTGAGAAGGGGCTGGAGGGTATGGAGAAAACCGGAGCGGGGGCACAGACGAGAGTAGAAAGAGTCTGAGGGCCAGAAATGGGTGTTTGAGTGTTGTGAGAGGGAAAGTAAGCACTCTGATGCTGGGGGTAGGCCAAGGACTTTGATATGAGGAAACGAATCATCTACTTGGTTGACGCTTATGCGCTCCTCAAGGAAGCCCATGTCTCCGTTTATTTCCTGAACTCCTTTTTTGCTAAATGTCACCTGTGCTGAAGGTGGAAAAGAGAGGTCGCTTCGCTTTCACTTTGCCTAGGAATGATGGGAGCCCAAAAAGGGGACATCATATAGCGCCTGCCCGTCACTTAACGCATCGCTCCCACTGAACCTGGAGCAAAAGACATCCAAAAAGATGGTTCATCTGCGCCTGCCCACTATCAGAATCGAACTGATGACCTTATCATAACCTTACAGCTACTAGTGATACGCTCTACCACTGAGCCAAGCGGGCGCTGGATCGTCGAATCATTGAACGCTGATTAATGCCCCAGTTTTCTAGTAAAAATATATAACGATTTTGATACAAGCATATGTAAAACTGGCAAGAACAGCGTGTGCACTAGATCAAGGCTCTACCCCGTTGTCCTAGATGTGAGAGAATAGTATAGTGGATCACGAGGAAATTTTCAGTCCGCTAACACTGTGCAGTTCTATGGATCATGTGTCTTAAGATATCTTATGAGTTGCTCGAAACGAGAATGGAATAGCACCATTCTCGTCTGCAACACGCTGGCTTTCCTTATTTAAATGTTGATCAGAAACTCATTTCCCCTCCCCTTTTAAGTAGCCCATTCAGGGCCTGTTTTTATGACTGCCGCATCTATTGAAGTGTGGCACCAACGCTAGAAATGGTAAGTGGAGCGATGGGCTAGCCAGTCGTCCGGCATAACGCCGGCACATCATCTAAACTCGCAGCGTCTTATCTCATCGTGCCAGCTGTTGTATGAAATCCCCCTTCACACCCTACTTGCTCGTTCGTTGGATCACGATGCTTCAGATGCCGAACTAAAGAATATGGAGTACTATTTAGTGTTTGCCATTACAAGAATACATGAAAACATATCGAGCTCCCTAGCATGCACTTCCTCTTGAGCGCTATCGAAAATATAAGTGGGACACAAGAACGGCCAATGCTAATGCTGGTCAAAGGATCCGCCCTTATGCAAGGTCCTCCCGCAACGATATCGGTAGATGACCTTGCCACCCCATGCGTTCTTCCTCAAGCGCATAATCTCCATCATAATTCCCCAATTATAGGCCCAAAATAACGGACCCTCATCGTGAAGAGAACGAATTCATACCTCAGAATAACGAGGGTTAAACTCCATTTAAGAACAACAACGAATTGGGTTGACGTACACCGGAGTCATGATCTGGAGATAGATACCCTACTCGAATCAGCTGCCTAACGGCCCTGAGTTCCCAGCCGCTAATCCCGAGAATACCTATCTGCCTCCCCAGAGCAGACCACTAGGCCGGCAGAAAGCGGCTAGAAAGGCCCTTCGTGCATGTCACACTAGCCTGTTCCTGACGCACAATCTTAACGCCTGTATTTGTGTAGACCCTTTTAAAGTCTCCTGTATCCAGGCCGACTTACGTCTGTGTAGGGACAGTGTTTCGAACAGTTACCCAACCTACAACCCTAATACTCTTTTTAATCACCCTTCGAACCACCCTCTTTATTATTATATACATCTAATATCTAAACATGCCTCTCGCACGCCGTACTGCCCTCGTGGCTGCACTCTCTGCTCTTGCTACTGCGCAAACTGCCCCCAAGCTCACTGCCAATTGCGAGGATGTCGTTATCTTCATGGCCCGTGGAAACGATGCTCCCTACCAGGACAGCCGCACGTTCCCGTTCGTCACGGCCACTTGTGAAAAGCTGAGGCAGCAGGGCACCAGCTGTGACTTTATCGAAATTCAGTTCGATGTCACTCTGGGTGGGCCCTACTGCGACCAGGTTGCCGAGGGTGCCAGCAACGGTATCAGGCAGATCACCGCTTTCAACCAAAGGTGCCCCAACACCAAGATTGTTGTCAACGGCTACTCGGAGGGTGCTCATGTCGTCGGCGATGTCTTGGGTGGACCAGGTGGTTGCACTGGGTCTTCTACTGGTATCGACAACAACTCTGCTGCTGGTAGAGCTAGTAAGTCAAAATGGTGTAACTCGATCCGATGCATCTACTAATGGACAAAGTTGCCGCTGCTCTCCTCTGGGGTGATGTCCGCCACACTGCCAACCAGCCCTACAACGTTCTCAACGGTGCGAACAGGCAAAAAGCACCCCGTACTGGTCGCGACCTTCAGCTCCTCAACCGCTATTCCTCCGTCCTTCGCTCGTACTGCGCGGCTGGTGACCCAGTTTGCGCTGACGGTACTGTCGTTGCGGACCATCTCAACTACTTCCAGCTCTATACCGATGATGCTTCATCTTGGGTCGTTTCCATGATCAACAGGCTCAGCCCGACCTCTTCGTCGGTTCGCCCAACTCCCACCGCCACTATCACTGCCACCTCTGTAGGCAGCCCCTCCGCTACCGCGACTAGCTCCGCTGAATTCCCTGGTGCCCCCGCTCCCTCTGGCTCTATACCCGGTTATGGTGTCGCTCCTTCCCCGGTGCCTTATACTCCCAACCATGGATACAACGTTACTTACCCTCCCTTCCCGTCTCCCGTGCACTATGTTGAGGCTTGCGTTGTCATTCGTGAGTTCGAGTACGTCTATGCCGTAAGCATGATTAAATGATGAAGATTGAGATGGATGAGTATGAACTTCAACGTACATATATTTAATAAACATATCTGGAATCAGAAATAAATCTTCGTTTTTACTAACACCGCATATTTGACGGATTATTTGAGTGGATTAACTGGGAGTCTATCTGTGCTTAGTGTGGACAGTTGATTCGTAATCTGCTTACCGTAGGCTGCTTCCTGTGTCCTTCCAGTAAAGCTCAACGCCAATTTTCACTGCTCTTTATTAAACACATCCATTATCATGTCTAATGCAATAGCACACTAATGAAAAACTTAAAATTTACTTGTCCACAGATCTATATTAATGATCGTACGGCCTGGATTCCCTAACCCGCTCCTAGCCTACACGCTATCCAGAAAGGCATTCATGGATCAAAGAATACTCTCCTATCGTCCCTCCACCATATATCTTTCGTAGAGGTCGTGTTTTTCATCTTTTGCATAAACTCTATGAGTTCCCTACTCCCCAGCTCCGTGTAGAAACACGCACGCGCTGTCCATTCGCATATAAAAGTCCTAAAGTCTTTAAATCCTGGCGGATACTTTGGGTTCCCGAGCCGCTCATCCTTGTTCTCGGACACCAATACTGGCATCACAGCCCTTTTACCAACAATTTCCATGTGCTTTCGAAGCTCCGCTAATTTGTACCGCTTCCCATCCTTCGCGAGCCTCTGAAGTTCTCTCTTTAGGGTTTCAACGAGCTCAATGCCTTCCCGCATTCTTACTGGGTTATCGACAGTAAACCCGTACCGAACAAGTCCCCACACAAAAATCGCTGCATCCATAACCATACGAGCCTCGAGGTAATGCACCCGAGTAGCGGCGTATTCTTTTTTCTTGTTGTGATCCAGCCGGTCGTTGCCATTGCTGTCGCGTGGCCAATCCGGCATCCAGTTTGCCCAGATTAAACAATCCAATCGCACGAGCCAGTTGTCATTAACCTCAATCTCGAGAAACCGTTTGCATATTTGGAAGCGCCAGAAATCAAGCTCATCGGAGTGGACTATGTCTGCACGGTCGACAGTGACGGCATTGATATCTCTGCACATGGCACAGCGGAAGAATTTCGTATCGGGGTCCTGTTCACCAGGGCCTAGATTACCCCGACCTGTATGAAGTTAATAGGTTATAACGGTGAGAGGGAAGGACATGGGTAAAAGGGAATCCACATACCAGCAAAGTCGACAAGCTGCGTTAAACAGTCGAAGCATATGAAATGTCCGCATCTGAGCTTACATGCGTATGTACTTTGGGTGAACCACTCCCGGCCGCAGAAACATGCATCGGACGCGTGGTCTGGGAGAGGACCTTTGTTGTAGATTTCTGCGTGGTTTTCAACATCCGGCCGAGGGCGCCTGTAACTCAAGTCAGGTCAAGATAGAGTCACTAAAATCTGGACTTAGATACCAATGAACGACCTGCGGGTATACACCTAGTCTATCCATTTGCTCCTGGGCATGGAAGTATGCGCGATCCATTTTGCCCTGGAACAAAGTCTACACAGCACCATTTCATCAGCACACTAAACGATTTAGAATTACAATCACTCACATGCAGCCTCATCCACCAGCTATCATGTTCCCCTTCATCACTACTCTTCGGTTTCAGATTATGCCAATCGTCGACATTGATTTGATATTGACAAATATCAGTCTCAAACCCGCCACCTTTTATAGCCAGGCTTGTCGTTCTCTTGATAACAAAATAGAGCATCTGACCACTCCAGGACATGAACTTTCCACTCTCTAACACCGTATTTCCTTGAAACCCACTTATCCTTTGCATAGCCCTACCTAATGGGTTCGCACTCTGATAATCCTTCTGGCTCTCAGCCAGGATCCAAACCTTGAATTCTGCTGGTGTGGGACTCGGTTTTACAGCGCGCGTGAGACTAATGAACGTGGTGCCATCTTTACCCCACATTCCAGAGCCTTGAGGGCGTGTACGGGACAAGGGATCGATAGGCGGTTGGAGGCGTAGCATTTCTCGTGGGGTATCGCAAAGCGAAGGGTAGATAAATCGCGTCATGTGGTTGGGACGCATCACGGTACTACCGCCGCGGAAGAGTATTTCTTCGTCTTTTGGTGGACCCATGGTATTTACGGAGCTGGAACGGAGCTTTCTTTGAGATGCGCTGATGCTGCGTGTAAAAATGATTTTAGAGATAATTGACAGGAACGAAAGGCGATAACATTGAGAGTGTGATTGTCGAGCAATGAATTACGAATAGCTTGTTGACATCCACGAGCAGCAAGCGCGACTTGTGGATGGAAGATGCTCGATTTAGAACTACATGTAGATATCGTTGATCATTCAATCGAACACTGGCATAGATTTCAGTGTCACCAGTCATTCATTACTATACTTGTACAGTTGTCAGAGATGCCTCTACCCTAAACTCTATGCCTTCCGGTCACATCTCAAGAGCACCTTCCCCACTTTGGCTGGCACCAGTTTGCCGCACCACAAAAGTCAGCCTACAAACCCTGTCAGTCAATCGCTTTGCTCATATCCACGCGCATTCACTTACCCCAGTACCGCAGAAGTTACTTCCCGAACAGCATAGTCCGCTGACGCACTTCTTATTCACAATCGGCCCGCATGTCTCACCAGAACCCGCAGTCCCAGGCACACCCGTCGGCTCAGCAGGCTTGTTCTCGCTGTCACACTTCCCGTACCCTTTTTGGCACCCCGCTCCGCAGTATAAGCTCTGATCCTGAATATCATTTTTGGGGCCGCAATGACCGGCGGAAGAGCAGCATCGATAAAAGTAGCCTCCAAGACCGGCACCAGGGCACGAGACGCCGCCCTGAGCATGCCCGCAGACGTCTATCACAGGAACTGTATTGGTGAACGAAGGAGTTGGGGTCGCGGCCTGTTTCGCGGATGTCTTGAGGGTTGAGGGCTTGATGTTTGAGGCACAGGAGGAGCCTTTTCCAGAGAAGGACTTCTGGCAGGTTGATGGATCACAGTAAGCAGCACCGACATCACACTTCGTTTGTTGTTAGAAAAGAGGTGGGGAGAGATGGATCAGGAGAACTGACCCAGCCGTATTGGCTACCTATAGTATACGTTAGTCGACGTTGCCAAAGGAGAGTGTAATAAAGAACACTAACAGCATTTTCCAGCTTCACAAACCTGATTAGAATATCTCGGGCCGCAATACTGCGCAACGGCAATGGACGCCAGAAAGAGTAGGCTAAGAGTGAAGATGCGCATTATGAATAACCACAATTAATAACTGTGAGTGAAGAGAACAGAAAGATAGAGTCGTCAACAAAATAACTAAAAGGAAGCGAGAGGCACAAAACCCTAGCAAACAGAATCTAATGTGTGAAAACAGGAGTAGGAGAGGCTCGGTACGGGCATATAAAGAATTCTCGGGTAACATTTGGCAGCCTCCACTTGACGCTATCCCCACTTTTTACGTACGTATTAATAGACAGAAGACTAAACTTCCCTGCCCCCCTTACCTAGCGTCGGATGAGCATGATCTCACCAAACAGTGGATGGCGCCGGGAAAGTTTAGTTTCCGCTATTCAAGCTGAATACTAGCCTCGCTTTGGGGCACCGATTGTCTGGTAAACAAGTACTGATGGTATCCCTGAACGCCAGCAGAAGATCGGCAGCTTACGCACATAAAATCGGTATCGATTTATCGAACAAGGACTAGTAAGAGTCAAGTGCCTCGATTGTTTGTTGACAACTGCATCGCCGGTTCGATATGATGTGGAATGAGGAGCTCTGGAATCTCGCTTAGCGCAGCACCATGCTGTGTTCATGTGTATTGGGATCAGCGGGCATGACTCCGAAGCACAACCTAGGAGCGTTGTACTCGAAATTATCATGTTGTGCTTTTCGGGTAAGTCGATCTGTAATACTGTAAAACGCACATACGAAAATGGCTTTCTTGAAACAGGGGGAACTTGGCAATGCTAAGCAAGCTAGTATAGATCATCCATGGAGAATGAAGATGCTCCGATCGCTCCATTACATGAAAGAAGTGAGCATTGAGCATTGACGAAGTCTCACTCTTTCTGGTACATTTTGGCGAAAAGCAGGACCATGAGTCAACCCCTATTCGAGCTATGGAACACGATATTGAGAATCTCACACGATATCACTTAGCCACTAGCAGTACGCTGTGTTTCTCGAATATCGTGCCGTATTTGAGATACAAGCTGGCGTATGCAGCGCACAGCTGTTCGGACTAATATAATTGATTATGCGCAGTGGCGCATATAAAGTCAGCCATGATTGTACACAGACGGAGTTACAGCGCCACTATGTCCCGACCTGAATCAGGTAACCTCCATCTACCGGGATAGTCTGTGTTCCATGTATCAGCACTAGTAAACGCTGCATGTAGAAGAAATCTTACCTGTCCGTTCAGGTATTGGCAGCTCACACAGAACAAGATTGCTGCAGCCATGTCGCGATCGTTTCCAGGTCGTTGCGCGGGGAGACCACCCTTGTGCTCTTTTGGCATCTCGCTCTTCTGGTTGTCTCTGCTCTCTTGCGTAGTCATCTCGCTGGGGAAAACACCAGGCGCGATGCTATTCACACGGATCTTGAAACCGGCTTTGGCGATCTCAGCCGCGAGGAGCTTGTTAAGATGTATCTGGGCACCCTTGGAGGCGTTATAGGAGAAATGGCCCTGCGAAATGCGAACTAGACCTGAGATACTGGTGATATTTACAACGGTACCAGAGTATCCGTATTGGTGTTCTGTTGCCTTCTGAAGAAGGGGAAGGAAACCAGTGGTCATCAGATAGGGTGCAACAACGTTCGTCGCGTACACCGACGTCCACTCTTCAACGGAGGTAGGATCCAGAAGATTCTTCCGCAGCTCTTCAGGCGTTTCGGCGTCAGTGCTGGTCTTTCCTGGTGCGATACCGGCGTTGTTGACTAGAATGCAGAGACACTTCTCACGGGACTCGATCTCCTTGACGATTTTTCTGTCTGTGTCAGTCGACTGGTCTTATGGTAATTCGTCATAAAAACTCACTGCACGCCCTCCTTGCTCGCTACATCACCAACGATAGGAATGATCTGGCCCGTAATGTCCTTGCCGTGCACCTCAGCCACCCTCTCCAGCTTCTCCTCCGTCCTCCCCACAATATACACCTTAGCACCGTTGACGGCAAGAGCCTGTGTGATCATCAAGCCAATTCCTGATCCTCCGCCTGTGACCAATGCAACCTTGTCCTTGACATTGAACACTTCTCCAAGCTGCAAATCCGCGTTGTTAGACATTTTGTGATATGGTCGTAGTAGCTCGAGGCAGAGCACTTATGCAATTTTTTTGCTTTGCAGAGGGGTGTAAGTATAGAGAGGGGCACGTCGACATATAATGCACACAAAAGGCGTGACGAGCAGCTGACGTCAGGAAGACGCATTGGAAAGGGCGAGCGCGCGTCAGAACAGAGGATCTGGAAGTAAGCATGGTGATTAATTAGCTAATAAGATGCTGCAGGAGATGAGATTGAGCAGTAGCAGATGGGCAAAATGCGACTACAAAATCATCCTGGCGTACGCGCTCTATGAAGCGATAATCGGCCGTGGGGCCCCCTTGACTAACGTTGGTATTACATCATATGATATTACTTCGAAACTTTCCGAGTATCTCATGTAGTCAGCTGGGAGTTGTGTTGCAGTGATCATCGCTCCAAATGAAGGTACATAAGTATGCTGTTGCTGGTGTTGCCGTTATCAACTCACGAATACGTGCCGAACTCTATCGCGGAACGGAGACCCCTTTAAAGGCTCTCCAATGCTGTGCTTTGCTCCATCCTATAGAGAATGCCATGCCAGTGCTGGGGGTTACGACAAGAATTCGAGAATCCAGCCTCAAAGGTTCGTACGCACAAAATTCATGTTCTCTTCCACCCGACGTTTCTCGGCCGCAGAGAGCGGCGTTAAGGTAGCCTACGCAGTGTTTCAAAGCATTCAACCTCAGGGCACTGGCTCAGGTGAAAACTCTGAGCATCACTGTAATTGTCCGAAAAGAGACCTCTTCCGCACGAAATCGGAATGAAGAGGTGTGGTTAGAGCCACCTCGTGCAGTATCAGTCGGCATAGTTATAGCCTGAGCTGTATCAACGTGTGTAAAAACAATCAGCGGATTACTATCTTGAGCAAGTTGAGCTTGGGTAGTATCAATCAGTGTGCTAGCATGCGAGAGGCAGCGAGGGGTAATGGCTTTTCTAACATCCGTACCATTTGAACTAGGAGTCTTAGGAGGCGTATTGGGTGGGTGGACAGGCTGTGTGGCCTCCTTACCAAGTTGCAAACGCTGCACCTGTTCTATTAATTGTGCAATTCGAGCTATGTGCTCGTTTCTCTCGTTCTCGGCCTGCTTCAACCTACTAATCAATTCCTCTTCCTCAGGCTTCGGGTCCCTTTCAACAATAACCCAGTCGACTTGAGTTCTAACACTCCGCGCTGTGTTCTCTAGCTCAACAGCTCGCCTATGCACTGCAGCTTTTTGTTCCTGTAAATCCTTATTCAGCATTTCCAAGACCTGTATTTGATTATCTTTCTTACGGCACGTGATCTCTGACAACATCAACATACGTCGTGATTCTTCGAGATCTAGAAGCAAAGTATCAACAATTCCCTGATTGATCTCAGCGATCATACAACGGTCGAAGGACGATTTTGGGGCTGTTGGCGGGCGTTCCTGTTCGACACTAGCGAAAAAACCATCAGGATCAAACCAGCTGGGCGTACCGCTAACAAAAGAAGTAGACGTAGCTGACCTAGCAATAGCCGATTCATCCGTGTTCGTACTACGGCGTAAAACTTGCCAGAATTTCGGAGACATTTCTATTTTTAGGGACTTCTTTTGATAGATGATAAAAATAACCACGAGAGAAATGACCAGACAAGAAAATAGTGCAAAGGGAAGTGGGCGGTCGGGCTCAAAAGGTAAGACTATGTGTACATATATAGCAGGGGGAAGGCCGGTGTTGTGCAGATCGGCAAGATTAATAATGCTAACAGACGTGTTATACCTTTCAAACCAGATAAGATGTACGAGTTGGCGCGCTAAACTAGAGGGTTAATGGTAACCACAATGCAGGAGGTGATGGCGAAGGTAAGAAAGCAATTGGTCCGTCACAATGAATGGAAAATCTGTCATCGGTTCGTCATGATACAAATATACATTCGTTGTGTAGGCCCTTATCTTGGTATCCGATATCGCAGAGAGCGTCCAAGACCCACTATCCTTTTGTTGTTCTCTACTTCAATCTCTAGTCGCAAACTTGACAAGCTCGCTAACCTGGTCCTCGATTGCCTTGTCATCTAGTCCTACCCCCCGACGTCAGCTTTGTTTGTTACGAGTAATCGTCTGGCCTGGGACCTACCCTTTAGGGGTACCATCTTTTCCCTTCCAAACTCTATCACCGGGTATGTTAGCTGAGTCTATGATGCCCCGATCGTAGGCACTGGAGGATGTTGAGGAGGACGCACCGTATCGTGCGTAGACCTTAGGCTCGATGCCGCTCGCTTCCCGGATCATAATGGGGGTATACGGGTTGTGCTTCTTCATGGTAGGGTACGATTTGGTAAGGAAACTCCTGGGCGTGCATCAGCAATGCCGGTGATATGGAAAGTGACAGTCGGTGGGTTCCGCAGGAGGCGTCGCATACCTCGTGGCGGCGCTATGCTCGCTCGTCTGGCAGAACAGGAAGCGCAGCTCCTTCAGCTGCTTCGAGAAACCGTACTTGGAGGCCATGTTCGGGCGTGGCGAGGGGTCAATCGCTGTGTCTTCTCTCTGATATCTGCCCATCGACGTCGCTTGCACACAGCTTCGAGCTTGGCATGGGCCTGCTGGCGCCCCCTGCGGCAACGCCAGGCCGTTTCGAGGCCAAGGCACGTCGGCGGCCCCAAATCCATTGCCCGATTTCTTTGCTCGTCCATCCTGGCGCCGACTGCGGCTTCACGACTCACTCTCGCCGTCCACGCTCCTCGACTCCGCCCAATTCGCCTGCTCCCTGCCGCGCACGCGCAACTCCAAGTCGAATACAGCCGCCATGTCGTTCCGCCCGGGCTCCCGCATCTTCAACGCCTTCCGGCCCATGTTCCGCCAGCCGTTGCTGCGCCGGAGCAACCAGACTGCCGCCGCGCCTGAGCAGGCGGGCTTCGCAAAGTTCTGGAACAGCCCCATCGGCCCCAAGACGGTGCACTTCTGGTACGTGCTCCCACGGCTTCGTGGCCTGCAGTGTGCGCCAGACGCAGTCGCCCGCACGCGACATCGCTTGCGCAGCATGGCACCCGGAGATAAGCACACGCCTGCTAACACAACACCACAGGGCTCCCATCATGAAATGGGGTATCGTCATCGCCGGTGCCGCGGACCTCACGCGTCCCGCCTCGCAGCTCTCGCTCAATACAAACGCCGCTCTCATGATGACTGGCCTTATCTGGACTCGGTGGTGGTCCTTCCA
>Ga0247757_10000217_pt1 | contig 48157 bp, 34 predicted proteins | sample UWRJL126311R4_FD_180929 | JGI IMG/M metagenome (GOLD analysis project Ga0247757, IMG submission 180929) | Plant litter microbial communities from Arlington Agricultural Research Station in Wisconsin, United States - UWRJ-L126-311R-4 | ecosystem: Environmental > Terrestrial > Plant litter >... | reverse complement strand
GGGGCTGAAGGAGAAGATCGGCCTGTTCTCCAACGTCGCAGTCGACAGCGTGATCTCGGCCGTCGATGTGTCGTGCATCTACGAGCTGCCGTTGGTCCTGCATGCGGAGGGCTTGGACGACCAAATCGCCGAGCGTCTCAACATCTGGTCCCGTCAACCGGACCTGAGCAACTGGATCCGCGTCGTCGAACGCTTCAAGAAGCCGGCCAAGGGCTCGGTGCGCATCGGCGTGGTCGGCAAGTACGTTCACTTGAAGGACAGCTACAAGTCGCTGAACGAAGCGCTGGTCGCGGGCGGCTTGGCCAACGATGTCGCAGTGCAACTCGAGCACATCGACTCGGAACAGATCGAACGCGGCAGCGCGCCCGCGCTCCTCAGCGGCTTGGACGCCATTTTGGTGCCCGGCGGCTTCGGGGATCGCGGCGTCGAGGGCAAAATTTCGGCCATTCGCTACGCGCGTGAGCAGGGCGTGCCGTTCTTCGGCATTTGCCTGGGCATGCAGCTGGCGGTGATCGAGTTCGCGCGCAACGTGTGCGGCCTGAAGGGCGTGAGCTCGACCGAGTTCGACAAAGATTGCCAAAATCCGGTCATCGATCTGATGCCCGACCAACGCGGCGTGAAGGACAAGGGCGGCACGATGCGCTTGGGCGCCTACCCGTGCACGCTCAAGCCCGGCAGCCACGCGCTCGACCTGTACAAGAACGAGCAAATCTCCGAACGGCATCGGCACCGCTTCGAGTTCAACAACGACTACCGCGAGCAGCTCACCCGCACGGGCCTCGTGCTCAGCGGCACGAGCCCCGACGATCGCTTGGTGGAAATCGTCGAGCTGCCAGAGCATCGCTACTTCGTCGGCTGCCAATTCCATCCGGAGTTCAAGAGCCGGCCGATGGTGGCGCATCCGCTGTTCCAGGGCTTCGTGGCCGCCGCCGCGCAACGACGCGACGAGATCGCGGCGTCTGCCCGCACGGAAGCCGCGCAGACCGAGTCGACCACCAGCGTCAATTGAAGCTCCGCGTGCGACGAGTCGTTACTCCTTTCGCGCGGCCGCTCTGTCTCGGCCTGCTCGGCCTACTGTTCGCCGCGGCGTGCGGGCCGAAGCCACCGGCGCGCACCGCGCTGATCGGCAACCTTGCGGAGCTCAAGCGAGATATCGCGAGCGCCCAACAAGCCGGCAAACTCGATCGAGACGCGGTGGTGCAGCTTTCCCAGGCCGTCGGCGAGCGTGAGCTGACTTCGGCGGAAGGCCGCGGCGGCGCGAGTCGCGTCCGATCGCTGCGCAGCTGCGCGCGGCCCCTGCGTGGCGCCATGGAGCGCCGCGCCCGCGCTGAAGACGAAGTGGCGGCAGAGCTGACGCTGATCTTGCTCGAGATGCATGCCCTCGAACGCCCCGCGCTGCTCAGCCGTTATGTGCGCGCCGAGCAGGGCACGTGGCGCGCGGTCGCGGCCCGCGCCGCCGTGCGCTCGTTCGACACCGACGTGCGGAAGGCGTACTTCGTCGATCCCGATCAGCGCGTGCGGCGCGCGGCGTTCGCGAGCGCGCTCGAAGCGCATGAGCCCGCCGAGCTCGAGGCGCTGCTCGAAGCCGCCCGCGTCGATCCCGATCCGCAGGCGCAGAGCGCGGCCGTTCGCGCCGTCGGCTCGATCGGCAGTGAACGCGCGGTGCTCGCGCTCAAGGACTTGTGGTCGCGCGCGGACGATACCCTGCGCATCGCGATCGTCGATGCTTGGAGCGCCCCGGCGTCGTTCGAAACGGGTGGCGCACGCGAGTTGGCGCTCGCCGCGGAAAGCGGCTCCGGGCTCGCGGCGGTGAGCGCCTCGTACGCCTTGGCGCGATCGAGCGGGGCCGAGGCGGTGGCCGCAAACGCGCGCCTTCGCCGCAACATCGCGGACGGCAGCGACGACGAGAAACGTTTGGCGCTGAGCGTCGCGCCGCTGAACGCCGAGACCGAAATCGCGATCGCCCAGGCGGGCAAAGAGGCCAGCCCGGAGTTGCGCGTCGTCGCACTCACGCGCTTGGTCGGGGTCGACGCGCGGCGCGCCGAGGCCCTGCGCGGGCTGCGTGAAATCGTCGCGCTCAAAGCCGGCTCGGAGTCGGAACAGCGAGCTCGCGCCGAGGCCATCAGCGCGCTTGCCAGCGCGGGTGACACGAGCGTGCACGCCACATTGCTCAAAAACGTGCAGGACAAGGATCTGTCGACGCGCGCGCGAGCCGCCCGCGGATTGACGAACCTGGGCGACTACAGCAACGCGGCCACGGCGCTCGCTGACGACGACGCGAACCTGCGCAGCGAAATCGCGTGCTCGGTTCTGGCGCGCGAAACCACCCAACGCTGAAGCCGAAAAACCGGAGCGAGCGCGCGAGGGCGCCAGCTCCGGCTCGAGCGACGTGCCGCCGCTCAGTGCGCGGCTTCTTCGCTTCGGTCGAGGTGCCCCCCGCCGTATTCACCCGTATGGTAACCGCGCTCACCGTGGTCAGAGAGATCCAAGCCGATCTCTTCGTCTTCTTCGGTCGGGCGAAGGCCGATCGTCGCTTTTAGCGCGTAAGCGAGAGCCGCGGTGACGACCGCGGCGAGGACGATCGTGAAGCCCATGGCCTTCAGCTGCTCGAGCCACAGCGTTTTGCCCACGATCTCCTTGAGGTTCAGGTTCAGGTTGGGATTCGCATCCGCCGTCGCCAAGAAGCCGGTGATCAGCGCGCCCATCGTGCCGCCGATGGCGTGCACGCCGAAGGTGTCGAGCGCGTCGTCGTAGCCGAGCGCGTTCTTCAGCTTGGTGCAGGCCAAGAACGGGATGATGCCGGCCAAGACGCCGATCAGCAACGCGCCCATGGGCGTCACGAAGCCGGCCGCAGGTGTGATCACGACCAAGCCACCCACCGCCCCGGAACAGAAGCCGAGCACCGTGGGCTTGCCGCGAGTGATCCACTCCGCGGCCGGCCAAGCCACGCAAGCAACCGCCGCCGCGATGGTGGTGGTGACGAACGCGTTGGATGCGATCGTATCCGCGGCCACCGCGCTGCCCGCGTTGAAGCCGTACCAACCGACCCACAGCATGCCCGTGCCGATCATGGTCAGTACCAAGCTGTGCGGCGCGAAGCTCTCTTTGCCGAAGCCGCGGCGCTTGCCCACGATCAACGCGAGCACGATTGCAGACCAGCCGGAAGACATGTGAACCACGGTTCCGCCGGCAAAATCGATGGCTTTGATCGAGGCATTGGCGTTCCACACGCCATTCATCATGCCGTCCACTCCCCAGACCATGTGCGCCAGCGGGAAGTAGACGATGAACATCCAAGCCAAGGTGAACAGCATCACCGCGCTGAACTTCATGCGTTCGGCGATCGCGCCCACGATCAGCGCGGGCGTGATGATCGCGAACATCAGTTGGTACATCGCGAATACGTTTTGCGAGACCCACTGCGCGTAGTCGCCGTTGGGCATGGCGTCGACACCCGCGAACAGCGCAAACTTGGTCCCACCGATCACGGGACTGCCCGGTGCGAACACCAGGCTATAGCCGATCAATAGCCACAAGATGGTGACGAGGCCGGCCATGGCCAAACACTGCGCCATTACCGAGAGCACGTTCTTCGTGCGCACCATGCCGCCATAGAAGAGCGCGAGCCCCGGCAGCGTCATGAACAAAACGAGGGCCGCGCAGACCATCATCCAGCCGTTGTGCCCCGGCCCGGGGCCCGTCACTTTGGACTCTTTGGCCACGCGCGCGCCGTTGTTCATGTACGCTTCGAGATCCGCGATCCGCTCGTCCATGCTCTTGGCGTCTGGCGCCGCGCTGGCCACGGCCGCGTCGGGCTTCGCGGGCTCGGCACTTTGGGCGAACGAAGCGCGCGGCAGCGCAACACCTAGGCTTATCAAGAGCAGGGCGAAAAGCGCTCGCAGGCGCTTCCCGGAGCCGAACGGCGATATTTGGTGAATTATATTCAACATGTGCGGTCTTCCTCCCACGGGCCCTTTTGCTACCAAATTTCGCGCGGATACCTGTTTCGCAAGACCCGCCGAGAGATTGCCGTGTCATATAATTTTTTAATTCCTAGGTCGAGCGAAGCGATAGATTCGAGCGGCGTCACGGGCAACGGGCGCGGGGCCGGCACGTCAGACGCGGCTCAACCAAACCCAACCCCCTTCTGCTGAGTTCGGTGCGAGGCCGGGTAGGCGCGCGTCTCCGGAAGAGTTGCAGACCCGTGGTGTCGAGACTCGGACGAGCCGCTGAGCACCCGGACCTCGCGAGACTCCCGCAAGATCAACCAAACGACGGCGACGCCATGATGGAAATCCCACGCGGCTCGTCTTCGCTTCATTCCCGCCGACGACGAAACCTAACTGCCCCTCTGACCAACTGCGCAAGACGTGAACGAGATCGACGTCCGTGCGTGCACGGAAGTGCGCTCGGCATCCGAAGCAGGCATGCTCGAGCCATGGGCAAGCTAATCGATGGACGCTGGAGCAACGACGCACTGAAGTCGGACGATAAGGGTCACTTCGTGCGGGAGGAGACCAAGTTTCGCGGCACCGTGACCGCCGATGGCTCGAGCGGATTCCGCGCGGAGGCGGGGCGCTACCATTTGTACGTCAGCTTCGCGTGTCCGTGGGCGCATCGCACGTTGGTTGGCCGCGCGCTGAAGGGACTCGAACACGCGCTCAGCGTCAGTGTCGTGCACCCGCACATGGGCGAGCAAGGTTGGGAATTCGGCGAGTTCCCGGGTTCGACCGCCGACGACTTGCACGGCGCGCGCTACTTGCACGAGGTCTACACGCGCGCGAAAGCCGACTACACGGGCCGCGTGACGGTGCCCGTGCTGTGGGACAAGCAGACCCAGAGCATCGTGTGCAACGAATCGCGCTTGATTTTGCGCATGCTTGCGCGCGAGTTCGAGGCGTTCTCGACGACGCAGCGCGAGCTTTCGCCGGCCGCGCAACAGGTCGCGATCGATGCCGAAATCGATGCCCTGTATGGCCCCGTCAACAACGGCGTGTATCGAGCGGGCTTCGCCGTCAAACAGAGCGCGTACGAGAGCGCGGTGCGCGAGCTATTCGCGGCGCTCGATGGTTACGAGGCTCGCCTCGTCCAGCAGCGCTTCTTGCTCGGCTCGGCGCTGACCGAAGCCGACATCTGTTTCTTCACCACGCTGCTGCGCTTCGACCCGGTGTATCACTTTCATTTCAAGTGTAACATCCGGCGCCTGCGCGACTACCCCGCCTTGTTCGGTTACTTGCGTGATGTGTATCAGACGCCGGGCGTGGCCGAGATCTGCAATCTCGAGCACATCAAGCATCACTATTTCACGAGTCATCCGAACGTCAATCCGACTCGCATCGTGCCCGTCGGACCAGAATTCGATCTGTCCGCCGGGCACGATCGGCAACGGCTCGGTTAGTCGAGCCGTGTTGCTAGCCGTTAGATCGACCCGCGCTCCCAGGGTCCGGTGATGGCGATCGTCAATCCGGGATATTGCACGTTCAGGAACAGCCACTTGCCGTCCGGGCTGAAGCACACGCCGGAGAATTCGCTCGCGCCGAAGGCGACGCCGGCATCCGGGAAATCCTCGTCGTCGATTTCATGCAGATCGATCGGGGTTAGGTTCTGAGCAAAGTCGAACAATTTACCCTGTGGGCTGAGCACGCGCAGCCAGTTGTCACCACCATCGATGTCCTCGCCGTCGCCGTCTTCACACATCAGGATCGCGCCCTTGGGCGAAACGGTGATGTTGTCGGGTTGGTCGAGCACGGAGCCGTCAGTCGACTCGTACAAGAGCTTCAGCGTTCCACCGTTGCCCTGGGCGCTCGGGGTGAAGCTCCAGACCTGGCCTTTTTCCGCGTCGCCCGCCTCGGAAGCGACGAAGTAAGCTACGCCGTCTTGCAGAGCGAGACCCTCCAAGCCCATGAACTGCGCGCCGCCCAGTTCGAGGCCTTGCTTGAACACTGCGCCCGCGTCCTCTTCGGCGTTTTCCGGATCCGGATCGGCGATGTCGACCCATTCGGTCGGGTACTCGACGCCTACCGCTTGGCCCGTGTAGGTCACGAGCTGCGGCTGGCCTTTGACGGCCAGCATCTGCAGGGTGCCGCCTTTGGCGAGATCGAGCTTGTCGCTCGGGACGAAGCGGTAAAAGCCGTCCGCGGGATCGCCGTTGTCTTCGGTCATGTACACGACGCCCGTCATTTCATCCTGGCGCGCGGCCTCGTGCTCGAAGCGACCCATCGCGCGCAGCGGTTCCGGAGCAGTGATCAAGCCCGTGACGCTCGCGGGAACCTCGAACACGTAACCGTGCGGCTTCAAGAAGCCGGCGCCCACGCCCTCCGTCGTCTCTTCACAAGTCAGCCAAGAGCCGCTCAAGCTGGTCCCGCCGTTGCAGTTCTCGATCGTACCGAGGAGCGCGGCGTAGCTCTTGACCTCTTTGCCCTTGGCCGTATCGAAGATGGTCGCGGTCACCCCGCCCGCGCCCATCGCGTCGTACAGCTCGCTCCCGTCGCTCGCTTCGTCGTTCGAGGACAGCTCGTGGTTACGCAGCAGGATGACTTGCGAGCCCTTCCCCGCGAAACAGGTCATGCCATCGTGCGCGGCGGGCATGGCCCGACCGTCACTCATGACCGTGCCCGCGGCAGCGAACGCAACGTAGCGAAAGCCTTCGGGCAGCGAGATCACGCCGTCCCGCGCGACGAGTGGACCATAGCTGCCGTCAGTCACGGGGCCCTCCCCGCCTTCACCGCCCTCGCCGGTTCCACCTTCGCCGGTTCCGCCCTCGCCCAACCCGCCTTCACCGCCGAGACCCGCGCTCCCGCGACCGGCCGAGCCTCCGCCGGCACCGGCGCCGCCTCCACCGACCGCGCTGCCGTCATCACTCCCGCAAGCGGCCAAAATTTGCGCCAAAGTGAGAGCAACCGAGCCGTGTAACGCACTGCGACGGGAAAAAAGCTTCTGATCGAAAGACATGATTCTAACTCCGCGGGGTTATCGAGTAACGCTGGCCGCACTGAAGCCCAAGTGCGTGCCCGCTCAGTGACGAACGGGTCTCACTCTGGTGACCCCATGCTTTTTCGCCGCACTGAACACGGCAGTTACCGACATCGCACCTAGGGGACTGGGGGATTGGGTAGCGGGCGCGGAGCGGGGACCGCGGCTCAAAGCCCGAAGCGCGTCTGCCCGCTCGAACGAATGGCTCGAGCCCATTGGTGCGATGGAAACGCGCGCGCCTCGCGTACCACGGCGCGCCGATTGCTTCTCAGCGACGCGCCCCTGCCCGCCCAGAATGTTTCTCTGCGCGCGAAGTATCTTTTCAACCAGCCACCCCCGCCATGCCCAACATTGTGCTCCGCGCGCGAAGTGTCTTTCAACCAACCAACCCCACGCACCCCCAGAATCATACTTCGCGCGCGAAGTATCTTTTCCGCGACGCAGGCCGTGCCCAGCCAGAATCATGCTCCGCGCGCGAAGTACTTTTGCCGCAAACTGACCCGGCCACGCCCAGCATCATGCTTCGCGCGCGAAGTATCTTTCCCGCGACGCAGGCCGTGCTCGCGCTCAAGCCACGGCGTTCTTGAGCTTCAAATTCCGCTCCACGGGAGGGAACCCGGCTTCACCGGCCACGGCCACGATCGCCTTGTTGGTCTCGAAGTAGACCTGCCAATAGTGATCGGTGTGAGTGAACGGGCGGACCACGAGCACCGGGCCGAATTCAGTGAAGTTCAGGATCTCGATCGAGGGTGGAGTGTCTTTGGAGACGTTCGGGATTGCTGAAACCTTGGCGGTCAGGCGTGCAATCGCATCGTTCACGTCGACCGAGTAGTGGAGTTGAGCGGTGAGATCGACACGGCGTACGCGGTTGGCCGAGAAGTTCTGCACGGTGCCGCTCAAGATCTTGTTGTTGCCCACGTGGGTCTGCACGCCGTCGGGCGTGTCCAAGGTGGTGACGAACAAGCCGATCGCGGTCACGGTGCCAACGACGTCACCGGCGCTCACGAAGTCGCCCACTTTGTACGGGCGCAAGATGACCAAGAACGCTCCGGCGGCAAAGTTCGACAACAAACCGCCCCAGGCGGTGCCGATTGCCAGACCGGCGCCCGCGAGCAGCGCGGCGAATGAGGTCGTCTCGACGCCGAAGTAGCCGAGGATGGCGATCACCAGCGCGATGTTCGCGAGCACCGCGATCACCGTGCCCACGTAGCGTAGCAACGTGGGGTCGACCCGCTGGCGCTCCAACGTGCGCTGGACCAAACCGATCACCCAGTTGATCAACCAGCGGCCGATCAAATACAGGATGATCGCGCCAATCACTTTCAACCCGACGTTGGTGAGCGTGGTGACCACGCTTTCGTAGACTCGGTGCATCTGATTGGAATCCATGCACGCTGGCTCTCACTGATCCCCGCCCTCAGCAAGCACGGGGCGAGCCCGGCCGGCACAGGGTGGCACAGCGTGCCAAGCACGCGCGCTGAATTGGAGCTCATCGCGCAGAGTGGCTTGGCACGCAATTGTGCCAGCCGCGTGGCTCAAGTGGCGCGCGTTCAGGGCACAGTGAGGCGGTTTTGATTCCGACCCGCGGTGCAAGCGCTAGATGCTGATCGTCTTCCAGTCGCCGCGCTGGAATTTCCAGACCATCACCGCGGTGAGCAACAGCACGTAGACCGCCGCCGATGCCCAAATACCCGGTAGCCCCAGGTTGAGCGTGATGCCGAACAGCCAAGCCAGCGGCACGAGGCAGAAGAAGTGCAGCACGAGCTCGACCAGCATGACGAAACGCGTGTTGCCGGCTCCGAATAGCGCCTGCGTGAGGATCATGCCCACTGCGATCAGCGGCGTGCACAGGCCCATCATGCGCATGGGCAGCAGCGCCGTCTCGTACACCGCGGGGCTCTTCGTCACCAAGTGGAGCAAGGGTTCGGTCAGGAACACCCCCTCGAGCAGGCCCACGACGCCGAAGATCACCAGGCCGAGCCGCACCGATACCCAGCCAAAGCGCGCGGCTTTTTCCGGTTCACCGGCACCGAGCGACTGGCTGACGAGGGTAGCCGTCGAAGTGCCGAAGGCCAAGCAGGCGGTGAACGTGAGCTTGAGGATGCCGACGATCAACGCGGTGGCCGCGCCGTTGACGGCCTCGGCGCGACCGCCGGGGCACTCGGAGTTCAGCACCGCAACGGCGTTGGACACGCTGTCGAGGTGGCTGACGATCCCGGAGAACAAAGCGAAGCCGCTCATCACCGCGACGGTGGCGACCGCGCTCGGTACGGACAAGCGCAAGATGTCCGTGATTAACCCGCGCACGACGCGCGTGACGTCGAACGGGCGGAAATTGATGCGATAGTGCGAGAGCATGGCCCAGGCGACCATGATCGCAAGGCCCACCCAAGACGACACCGCGCCGGCCAAGCCCGCACCCGTCATGCCCATGCGCGGCGCGCCCCAGTAACCGAACACGAAGGCAATGCACAGCAGAACGTTGATCACGTTCATGACCACCGAGGCCACCATGTGCACGTGGGTCTTGCCGATGCCGTCGAAAAACGCCTTGAACGAGAAGGTCGCGGCCATCGAGGTGATGCCCATCAACCGCCAATTCAGGTAGCCCTGGGCGGCCTCGCGCACTTCCGGCACCCGGATCAGCGCGTTCAGCGCGAGCGGCATCACCAGGTAACCGATACCCGTGAAGACGATGCCCGCCAGCAGCGAGCACACCCACGAGTTCACCAACACCGCGCCCGCGTCGATCGACTTGCCTTCCGCGAAGCGGCGCGCCGCAATTGCCTGGGTCCCCACGGAAATGGCACTGAGCGAGCCGCCGAACATCCAGAGCAAGATCAGCGAGGGCAAGAGCGCGGCCTGCGCGGTGGACGACTCCGGGCAGGGCAAACGGGAGAAGAAGATGATGTCGACTTCGTTGACCGCGCTCTGGGAGAGCATGGCGAACACCGTCGGCAGCGCCAACTTCAAGATCACTTTTACAGGTGACCCCGTAGTGACGAGCGCCTTGCTGCTAACGCTGGGGGGAAGTGCCATCCGTGTTCGTAATCCGAGTCCGGCGCCGTTCTAGCACTAGAACCAAGCCGAAGAGCCAGCTTCTCGAATTGCGGGGCCGGTTGGCCGCATCCTGCAGTAAAGGCCTACTTTTGTAGGGCGACGCGCGAGGCCTCGCCCAATTGACCGAGCATGGCCTGGGCTTCGGGCAGCTCCGGGTTGTCTTTGATGACACGGCGTACGAGTTCCAGAGCCCGCGCGCGGTGGCCGGTCTTGCGCTCGAGCCGCGCGAGTTCCAGCTTCGACGCTGCGCTCGGGTCGACCTCGACCAGCCGGCGCACGGTGCGCACGGCCTCACCCCAGGCGCGGTCCCGTTCGGCCGCGCCCGCCAGCTCGAGTAGCAGCTTGGCATCACTAGGTGACTTCTTGGCGGCGCGTCGCAGCACGTTGAGGGCTTTGAGCTGGTTGCCCTTGGCCACGAGTTCGCGCGCTTCGGCAATCGCGGCTGCGCCCGTCGAGCCACTCTCGACTTTAGCGGAGGCGGCCTCCGGCTCGTCGGACACGGGCCTCGGGTTGCTCGCCTCCTCCTCGACCTCGCCGTCGTCGTTGCCGCCTAGAGTGTCGCTGCGGTCGGCCTCGGGCGTCGTGGCCAGCAAGGCCGTGGGCGCGGGCTCGGTCACGACCGGATCGGGTGTCGCGATCGCCGCGACTTCGGCGGGCTGCGCGGCGGGCTGCATTGCGAGCGCCGCGACCTGCACCGGCGCGGCTGCCGGACGTGCCCCATGCATTCGCTCGGCGGCGCGGGCTTGGAGTGCGTGCACCTTTTCCATCACCGGGGCCAACGTGGCCACGGCTTTTTGGCGAACTTCAGGGCGTGCCGCACCGATTCCGACGATACCGATGATTGCCACCGCGACCGCCGAAGCCAAGCCGCGCGCGACCAATTTGCGACGCAGGTGCGAGGTCTCGGGTTCGTTCAGGGCCGCCTCCAGCGCGGCACGAAGTTCGGCGGCCGAGCGATAGCGGTGTTCGGGTTCAGTGCTGAGCGCGCGCGAGACTGCTGCATCGACCATTTTCGGGATTCCTCTTTCGGGCACGAGCTTGCGGAGTGATTCGGGTTCTTTGCGGAATTTTGCGTCGAGCAGGAGCACCGGGCTCGCGGCCTCGTGCGGCAAGCGGCCCGACAGCAGCTCGAACAAGACGACGCCGAGCGCGTACAGATCGCTACGCTGATCGGCCTCACCGCGCGCTTGCTCAGGGGCCATGTACTCGGGCGTACCGACGATGTTCAGCCCCTCGCCGTCCGCTTCGACGCTGAAGGCCGCCTTGGCCACGCCGAAGTCGAGCAGCTTCAGCTTGCCGTCAGCCGACAAGAACAGATTCGCAGGCTTGATGTCGCGGTGGACCACGCTCGCCGAGTGCGCAGTCTCGAGCGCACGGCAGGCTTGCACGCCAATCGCGATCGCCTCCCGGTAATCCATGCCTTTTTCGCGCTCGATCTTCTTGTCCAGCGACTCGCCGCTCAAGAGCTCCATGGCGTAGAAAGGGCGGCCGTCTTGGGCGACCCCGAACTCGAACAGCTTGACCAAATTTTCGTGCTCGAGCTGCGCGATGGCGCGCGCCTCCACCTTGAAGCGACGCTCTGCGTCCACCCCCATGCGCTCTGGATCCAAGACCTTGAGCGCCACGCTGCGCATCAGGTCGAGGTGCAGGGCCTCATGCACCACGCCCATCGCGCCGCGACCGATCACCCGCAGCAACCGGTAACGAGTACCGGGCAAGAGCGTCGGATCGACCTCCACCGCCGGCGCGACGGGAGACGGCGGGATTACAGCCGCCGGAACGTCGGTGGCACGCGCTTGGGCGACGAGGCGCGCAAACTCCGAGCGCGTGCGCGCGGGCTCGGCTGGATACAACTTCTGCATCAGCTGCGCGATTCGTCCGCGTACGCTGCGGTCGCCGTCGGCCATGCTGGGCGCGCGTTGCAGCAAACGAACCAGGTCGTTCATCGCTTGGCGCGCCGAGCTGTAGCGATCTTCGAGCCGGACTGCGGTCAGCTTGGCGACCAGGGCATCGAGCTCTTTGGGAGCGCCGATCAGCGCGGCCAGCTCAGTCGGATTGCGCTTGCCCGCGGCCACCAGGGCCATGTGCTGGGTGGCATCGCCGGACAAGAAGCGTCGACCCGCGAGCATCTCCCAGAGCATGACGCCGAGCGCGTATAGATCGGCCGGGATCCCGCCGGGAGTGTTGTTCGCGACTTCGGGGGCCACGTAGCCGGGCTTGGCGAACACGATGCCCGCAATCGTCTGGCAGCGTCGGTTTTGTCCGCGTGCGGTGCCGAAGTCGATCAGCTTCACGTCACCCGCGTAGCTGACCATCACGTTCTGCGGGCTGAGGTCGCGGTGCACGATGTCGAGCGGTTTGCCACTCGCGTCCGTGCGTTCGTGTACGTGCGCGAGCGCGTCGGCCATCACGATGCTGACCGCGACCGATTCGGCCCAACCCATGCGCATGCCGAGCTGACCGGCGCGAGCCCGCACGTCACCCAGGTTGCGCCCCTCGATGAACTCGACCACCACGTACGGTTTGCCGGAGGCGTCGTTGGTCGCCTCCACGATCTGCGCCACGCCCGGGTGCTGCAGTTGCGACTGGATGCGCGCCTCGTCCAAAAAGCGAGCGAGGAACGAGCGGTCCTCCTCGTGCTCGCGGCGAATCGTCTTCACCACGCACGGCCGTTCGGCGCCTTCGATGCCACCGGCCGTGGCCAGGAACACCTCACCCATACCGCCCCGAGCGATTCGCTTCAGCAGCGTGTAACGCTCGAAGCGACGCGGCAAAGTGTCACCGTCACAGGCCATATTCTCTTGTGAATTCGTGTCGTTACCGGTGGCTTCGGTGGCGTCCATGGGCCCCACTGTGCCTAGGTAGTCCGATGTAGGCAAGAAACTGACATTAGAAAGTAAAGCGGTTTTGGGGGCGCTTTCAGACCTGCATCGGAGGGGAATGGCCGAGGCCTTCCCCTGGTTGTGTCGTGAGGGCGTCCGACTAGACTCCCCCGCGGCTCGACTCATGCCTCCGGCAACTCACACGCGACACGACTGGTTGGTGCGACTGTGCACCTTGACCGCGTTCGTGCTTTCGCTCGGCTGGGCCTCGAGCGCCGCCGCGGCCGTTCCGATGTGCGGCATGCGCGCGCAAACCATCGCCGCTCCGCCGATCGGTACGCCCGCGAGTTCGGACTCGCTGAGCGCCGGGGGCCCCTGCGACGAACGCGGACCGCTGAGCATCGCCGGAGTGCCGCAGCGTGACGCCCCCGAGAAGCTGAGCTTTCCGGAGCTGCCAATCCGCGCCTTGCCGATTTTGCCGCGCATCGCCGCGTGCCCGGTCGCGGCGCGAGTGAACACGGCGGCCGCGGAGCACGAGTTACTCGCAACTGGCTTCGCCCGCTCGATCGACCGCCCTCCGCGAGTCTGAGCGAGCATCCCAAGCGATTCACGACGAGTCCCGACGCCATTCGCGCGTCACACGACTGGTCTACATCGGCCCTGCGCGCGCGTAGGCCGCACCACGACTTTTCTCTGCTAGCAACATTCGTAACAGGAAGTGCTCGCATTCCGCCTATCGGGCGCGTGCGAGCTTTGGGAGACAATCATGAACAAGGGAACCGCAATCGTCGGCTTCTTTATGAGCTTTTTAGCCGGCATGTTCCTGATGTGGGGCCTCGACAAAGGCAAGAGCCCCGACATTCAGGCCGAAGCAGGGAGTGCCACCGGCGTTCCCGATCAGAGCAGCGCCAGCGTGCCCGTGAGCGCCAAAGATCCGCAATGGGGCGACGCCAACGCGCCCGTCACCATCGTCACCGTCAGCGACTTTCAATGTCCGTTCTGTAGCCGCGTCGAGCCGACGCTGAAGCAGGTTCGCGACACGTACGGCCCGAAGAAGGTGCGTATGGTTTGGAAGAACAACCCGCTACCCTTCCACAACAACGCACGCCCCGCGGCGGAAGCGGCGCAGGCTGTGTTCGGCTTGAAGGGCAGCGAAGCCTTCTGGAAGTTCCACGACTCCGCGTTCGCCAATCAGCAATCGCTGACCTCGGAAAACTACGAGAAGTGGGCTGGCGAAGCCGGCGTCGACAAAGCCAAGTTCAAGGAAGCGCTCGCTTCGAAGAAGTTCTCGGCCAAGATCGACGAAGACATAGCGCTCTCCAACAAGATCGGCGCCAACGGCACGCCCGCGTTCCGCATCAATGGCGTCACGGTTAGCGGCGCGCAACCCTTCGACAAGTTCAAAGAGGTGATCGACGCGCAGCTGGCCGAGGCGCAGAAACTGATCGCCAGCGGCACTCGCCCCTCCGACGTGTACGTCAGCCTGACCAATAAGAACCAGGCCGCGGGCCCGGACAAACCCGCCGCGGCCGCCGCGGCCAAGCCGGACGCGGAAGAAGAGGACAAGAGTGTTTGGAAGGTCAACGTGCTGGACGACGATCCGGTACGTGGACCCAAGGACGCGCTGGTCACGATGGTCGTGTTCTCGGACTTCCAGTGCCCGTTCTGCAAGCGCGTGGAAGACACCTTGAAGCAGGTCTCGGAGACGTACGGCAACGACGTGCGCATCGTCTGGAAAGACAATCCGCTGCCGTTCCACCCGCGCGCCAAGCCGACGGCCACGCTCGCTCGCGTTGCTTACAAACAAAAGGGCGACAAGGGCTTCTGGGAAGCCCACGACGCGCTGTTCGCCAGTAACCCGAAGCTCGAAGACGAAGACCTCAAGGGGATCTCCGAGAAGCTCGGACTCAACTGGGACGAGGTCAAGAAGGCGATCGACAACAACAAGTACGGTGAGCGCTTCGACGCCAGCGTCGATTTGGCCGGCGACCTGCAGGCCCGCGGCACCCCGCACTTCTTCATCAATGGCGTGCGCTTGAGCGGCGCGCAACCGTTCGACGCCTTCAAGAAGGCGATCGACGAGCAACTCGCCAAGGCCAAAGGCATCGTGGCCAAGGGCGTCTCGCGCGCCAAGGTCTACGAAGAAATCATGAAGGAAGGCAAAGAGCCGCCGCCGCCGGAGAAGAAGCAAATCGCGGCTCCGGACGCGACGTCTGCCTCCAAGGGCGGCGCCAATGCCAAGGTCGTGATCCAGGAGTTCTCGGACTTCCAGTGCCCGTTCTGCAAGCGCGTGGAGCCGACCATCCAGGCGATCGAGAAAGAGTACGGCAACAAGATCAAGATCGTGTGGCGCCACATGCCGCTGCCCTTCCACAAAAACGCACCGCAAGCCGCGCAAGCGACCCAAGAAGCGTTCGCCCAGAAGGGCTCGGCCGCGTTCTGGTCCTTCCACGACAAGTTGTTCGGCGCGGAAGGCACTGACGAGGCGCGCACGGATCGCGCGAGCCTCGAGAAGATCGCGCAAGAGATCGGCTTGGACATGGAGAAGTTCAAGGCCGCCCTCGACAGCAACAAGCACAAGGCCAAGATCGACGCGGACACCGAGCTCGGCAACAAAGCCGGCATCAACGGCACGCCCGCGTTCGTGATCAACGGCTACTACGTCAGCGGCGCGCAGCCCGAGAGCGCGTTCAAGAAGCTGATCAACCGCGCTCTGAAAGAGGCGGAAGCGAAGTGAGATTCCGTGTAGCAATCGGGGCGGCGCTGGGTGCCGCCCTATTGCTCACGGTGGGTTGTGGGGGAGGCTCGAAAAAGCCTCCCCGCGCGACTTTGGGTCCGGAGGTCGACTCCGGCCGCGACATTCGGTTCGAAGATTTACCGGTTTCGCGCATCGAGCAGAGCCGCGTACCGATACCGAACGCCGAAAATCCGAGCAAGGGCGCGGCGAACGCTCGGGTCGTCGTCCAAATTTGGAGCGACTTCGAGTGCCCGTTTTGCGCAGAAGTGCCGCCCGCAACGAGCGAATTGCTACGCGTGTACGCGGGCAAGGTACGCCTGGTTTGGCACGACTATCCATTGCCGTTTCATAGCCACGCGCGGCTCGCCGCCAACGCCGGGCGCGAAGCCTACGCGCAAGGCGGGGCGGAAGCGTTCTGGAAATTTCACGACGCCGTATACGGCGTCGATTCACCACGGTTGGACCCCGAGGGCCTCGAGCAGTTCGCGGCGAAAGCAGGGCTGGACGCGGCGCGCTTCCACGAAGCCCAGCGCACGCAGCGTCACGAGGCCGAAATCAAGCGCGACTTCGAAGCGGGCACGGCGCTGGGCGTGGAAGGAACCCCCGCGTTTTTGGTCAACGACTACTTCTTCATCGGGGCGGTGCCGTTCGAGATCCTGCGCGTCGTCGTGGATCGCGCCCTCGCCGACGCGGGATCGTAGGACGGAGCGGTTGGCTCAGTGCGATTTGCGCTGCTTGATGGCTTCGATCGTGTCGTTCAGGCGAGAATCAGCGCGCAGGCAGGCGTAACAATCATCGCGCTGCCGGCGACCGCAACCGGTCGTCGATTTGTAAAGGTTGAGGTAACCGAGCGCGCGCTCGTCGCCGATTTCTTTTGCGCGTGGCAAGAGCGCGTACCGTTGGGGGCAGGTCGTGGCAAAGCGCAGGGCCACCGCGATGCTCAGCTCGGGCGTGGTGAGGCGGTTGAAGTCGGGTGAACGCAGCCCTTGGTCCGCTCGGGTACGAACCCACAGCTTGACGCTCTCGGTGGCCGCCAAATCATAGGCGATGTCGGGCCCGCGTTTGCCCATCGGTCCGAACATGAGCGCGAAGCTCGCGTCGGACGCGGCCTTCACTTGCGCGGTCTGAAACAGGATGCTCGAAACCTGTTTGCTCTCGGCCAGCGTGGGGTCGAGGTTGAGCGCGCGGCCGACCGCCCCCACCGCCTTCACGTAGTCTTTGGCGAGAAGCGCGCTGCGTCCGAGCTCGAGCGAGAGCCGCGCGTCGCGCGGGTACTTTTGGGACAGCGCTTCTAACGCGAGAACGCCGGTCTTTTGCGCATTTTGCAGGTCGCTCTCCTGCGCCATGCTGGCCGGCTCGGACGCGCTCGAGCCGGCGGGCGCGGCGGACGCGGCGGACGCGGCGCTGGCCGCGAGCGGCTGAGTCCCGCGCACGGCGCGCACGCCTTTGGTCAAGAGCCCGATCAGCAGCGCGATCACCAGCAAGCTCACGACCAAACTGGCGAGCAGCAGCGCCGGAGTCGGTACGGGACGCAATGCGTCGCGCACGGGCGGAGGCAGGCGACGGCGCATGCGCTCGAAGCGACGCACGAAGCCGATGAAGTTCGTCTTCAAGCCGGGCGGCTCGGGCGTCATGGGGGGGGCGCTGCTGGGCGGCGCTTCGCGCGTTTGCAGCGCGACCGCGGCGCCGGAGTTCGCGTCCGACGCGGCGAGCTCTGTCTCGGCGCCCGCCAGCGAAGGTCGCGAACCGTCGGCCAGCGTGTAGCGGTACACGCCGTGCCCCGGGATCGGCGCGAGCAGCGCGTCGATCGCCCGTGACAGCTCGCTCGCCGATTCGTAGCGCTCCGAGGCGTCGCGAGAAAGTAACTTGCGCGCGATCTGCTCGACCGCGGGCGGCACGAGTAAATCCGGAGCGCGCTCGGCAAAGGTGGGCGGGGGCTTCGAGAGTTGCTGGCCCAGGATCCCGACCGAGCTCTGACTACTGAACGGTCGCACTCCCGACAACATCTCGAACAAGATCACGCCGAGCGCGTACAAATCCGCGCGGCCGTCCACGTTTTGCCCGAGCGCTTGCTCGGGGGCCATGTACTCCGGCGTACCGAAGACCATGCCCGCTTTGGTGATCGGATTGCTTTTGGCGGCGCTGCCCGCAACGTCCCCCAGCGGCACTTTGGCGATGCCAAAGTCGAGGACTTTCACGAAGTCCGGATCGCCGCCCTTCTCGACCAACATCACGTTCTCGGGCTTGAGATCGCGATGCACGATCCCTTGTGCGTGCGCCGCCGACAGTGCGCTGCCGATCTGCCGGGCGATGTGCAACGCGCGGTCCACGCTGAACGGCGCACGCGCGATCTCGTCGCGCAGGCTGTGCCCCGAGACGAACTCGAGCACCAAGAATACCGCGCCGTCGGCGAGCTTGCCGAAGTCCGTCGCGCCAGCGACGTTCGGGTGCTCGATATTGCCGGCCGCCATCGCCTCTCGCTCGAAGCGCGCAACCACCTCGGGCACACTGGTCAGTTCGCGCCGCAGCACCTTGACGGCCAGACGCTTGCGCATCAGCACGTGCTCGGCGGAGTACACCTTGCCCATGCCGCCTTCGCCCACCAACGCGTCGATCCGATAACGCTCGGCGAGCAGGGTGCCGATGCGCGGATCTACCTCGCCTCCTTTGGGATGGGAGGAGCCGCTCATGAATCGAGCGTGGGCTCAGTACGGGTTGTCACCGGCCGGCTCGACGGGCTTCGGCTTGGGTGCCGGTGCTTCGGGGGCGGCGGGGGTCGGCGCCGCGGCAGGCGGAGGCGTGGCCGGCTTTTCGGCGGTCGGGGCGCTGGGCGCGGCGGGCGCGCTCGGAGCTGAGGGTTCGCTCGGTTCGCTTGGTTGCGCCGCAGCGGCCGGTTTCGGCTTCACGACGGGCCGCGCTTGCAACACGGGCGCCGGCTTCGGCGCGGCTACGGCGGGAGCTTGCGGAGCGACCGGAGGCACCGCCACCACGGGCGCCGCCGAGGCCGACGCGGGCGCGGCGGCCGAGGCAGAGGCAGGCGGTGCCGCGCTCTCCACGGGCGCGGCGGAAGCGCTTGCCGACGCCGAAGGTGCGGCCGGCTCTTCGCTGGCGACGGGCGGGACGGGAGCCGCGGGCTCGGCGCTCACCGCGGGTGCAGGCTCGGGCGGCTTGTTGCCCGAAGAGAAGGCGTACACGAGGCCGCCGGTTGCGGCGATCACGAGCGCGATCACCACCACTCGACCCCCACCACCGCTACTGCTGGGCGCAGCCGCCGCGACGGGCACCGACACGCGGCGGCTCGCGGGTGCCGCTGACACCGCGCCCGCTTTGCGCGCCGCCGGGACCGTCGACTTCATCGAGGCGGCGGCCGCTGGTTTGACGGAGGCCGGTTTTGTCGAGGCAGGGGCGGGCTTGTCGGCGACCGGTTTCGGCTCGGGCTTGGCTTCGGCCTTGGGCGCGGATGCGGCCGGCACAGGCTCGGCGCTCTTTTTTGCTTCGGGCTCGGGCGCGCTCGCGGGCGCGGCTTTCGCCGCCGCCTCGGCAGGCTTCGCGCTCGAGCCGACTTCGGCCATGGACCCGCCCGCTTCACGCAGGGCGTCTTGAAGGAGCTCGGCCGCTTGCTTCATCACCGTGCGGTCTTCGGGCGGCGGCATGTCCGCGACCGACTTCGTCTCCGGGAAGAACGACGCAGCCGGCTTGTCGTCGGCGACCGGCGCGGGCGCAGGCGTGCCCGCCGCGGGCGGGCGATTGCCCGGGTTCATCGCGCCCAAACCGATCATCGTCGATTTGCGAAGGTTCGGCGGTTTGGCACCTTCGGTTGCAGCGGCCAGCGTCTTCGAGGTCGCGGCGGCCGGCGTGGCCACGGGCGCGGGCGCAGATGGAGAACCGCCATCGCCGCCGCCCGCTTCGTAGGCGCTCGCGGCATCGCCGCGCGATGCGACCAGCGTGTCGATCACTTTGCGCGAAGCGTCGTCAATCTTGATGAACTTCACGCCCATGCCCGCCGGGCGAACGTCGGCCTGAGTCTCGCCGTCACGCTTCCAAACCACGCGCCCCACGCCTTGGATCACCTTCTGATCCGCGGCGATCTTCACCTCGAACTTGAGCAGAGTGCCGGGCGGAAAGGGCGACGGAGTCTTGATGAACATGCCGCCGCGGCTGACGTCGTACGAGTGATGCTCGATGAACTCATCCAGGGTCGCGCTCTTGTAGCGGACCGTCATGGTGAGCACCTTTGCGCGGGGGTCTTTTCGCGTATCCTGGCTCATGAAAGCGTTGCTCCAAAGCACCCAAGACTTGGTAAACCCTCGGACTTCGCCAGGGCTTCACTCAACCGAGTAGGGTCAGCTATCGTAGCCTTGCCGCCTGCAGAACCCCAACTAGTTAGCTATCGCGCACCCCCGGCCTCTAATTTCCAACACCAACGGAATCCATGGAATCTGCTGAGTCGTCGCTTGGAGCTGGTCCCGCTCATTTCCGCGCCCTGTCTCGGCAATCAGTCAGCTTGGCCGGCGCGCTGCGCGCCCTCGACCAACACGTGGCGTGGAACCGGGATGTGCGCGTGGTCGACTTGGGGATCGGCGGCGCGTGCGTCGAGGCGTCCGATTCGGCGTCGAGCGGCACCCACGTCGAACTCGTGATCGACACGCCGCACCTCTGGGATCCCCTCACCTTGCACGGTGTTCTGGTCTGGTCGCGCCGCGTGCCCGATCCGGAGGGCAGCGGGTCCATGATCGGCGTGCGCTTCGATCACACCACAGGCAGCACCGTGCGTAAGCTCGCCGAATTGCTCGAAGCCGAAGCTTTCGGCTGAAGCTTCGCAAGCGAGCGCCCCCTTAGAACTCGGGCTGAGCCCGCAGCACGCGATCGTGGAACATGAGCATCTCATAGCCACCCGGGCCGCGGTTGAAATCGTAATCGTGGGGGCCGGGGATGGACACGAGCTCGGTGCGAATGTCCGACGCGATGAGGTCCAGGGACAAGAGCTGATTGGCGCGCAGGAAATAGTCCTCACTGCTGGTCAGCAAGCGAACGAACAGATCGGGCTTCTGTGCTTTGGCTTCACGCGCACGTCGCAAGATGTCTGCAGAGTTGTCGCTGCGCAGCGCGGCCTGCAGCGAGGCCACGACCGCGAACGCCTTCGGTCGCAAGAAGCCGATGCCAAGCGCAGCGCGGCCGCCGAGGCTCACGCCGTCGATGCCCGTGCTCTCGGGCGTGCCGATGGCGGGCGTCTCACGGTACGCGCGCGGCAGCACGGTTTCGACCACGAAACGCGCGAGCGGCAGGGCTTTGTCGATCGATTCGTCCGCGGGTAGCGTATCCGGCGTGTACGGACAGACGACGATGAGTCCTTGATACGGTCGCTCGACGAGACTCGCGTTGAGGCGCGCCAAGCGCGCGTCGTCGGCAAAGCCGTGCAGATCATCGAGCGTGAGCGGCGGCCGATGCAGGCGCTCGATTGTCGTGGGCAAGGCGTAGTCGTCGACCCACCCCCGCGCGCCGAGCTCGGGCCCTTTCAGCGCTTCACCGCGCCCGTGGAGCGCGATCAGGACGGGCAAGCGCGCGTCTACCTCGCGTTCGGGGATGAGCACGACCACGCGCATGCGCCCGAGTTCGGTGTCGGCATAGTCCCAGGTGACTTCTTGCGCGGGGAGCATGGGCTTCGCCGGCGTAGGACGCGCGGCCGTGCCCAGCGAGTGCGTGTTCACCGCCGGCGTGCCCCGCGACTGCGCGTCACGCACCTGCTCCGAGCCGGGGGGCGCGTTGCGTTTGCACGAACCGGACACACCGCTCGCCAGCAACGCGAGCGTCGCCACCGCACGCTCAAAAGCGATCTTTGGCAGCACGCACGGCACCGAGGATGGCTGCGGGAGAATGGTCGTTCGTGAGGCTGCTCGACACGCGCTCGATGATCGCCGGGCTATCGACACGCATGAAGGGGTTCGTGGCCCTTTCGTCCGCGAGCGTCGAGGGCACGGTGGCTTCACCGCGGGCGCGTTGCTCGGCCACGCGCGCGGTTTTGGCGGCCACGGCCGCGTTATCAGGCTCCATGTGCGCGGCGAAACGCAGGTTGGAAGCGGTGTATTCGTGCCCGCAGTAAACGAGCGTGGAATCGGGCAACGCCGAAAGCGTCACGTTCAACGACTGGTACATTTGCGCGGGCGTGCCTTCGAACAAGCGGCCGCAACCGGCGGCGAACAGAGTATCGCCCGTGAACACCGCGCCCTCGCCGAAGTAGGCGACCGCGCCCAACGTGTGACCGGGGATGTACAGCGCGCGAAACGACAAGCCTTCGACGCTCACCGTCGCGCCGTCTTCGACGAACTCGGTCTGAGCGGGGATGCGGCCGCGATCGGAGACGTAGCCGAAAACCTTGATCCCCGGGAAGCGTTCGGCGAGCTTGGCATTGCCGCCAACGTGATCGCCGTGATGATGCGTCGCGAGGATCGCGCCCAGCGTGACGCCGAGTTCGCTCAGGGCGCGCTCGACCGGTTCCGCTTCGCCGGGGTCGACTACGACCGCGCGCTTCGAGCCCGGCGCGAGCAGGACGTAGGCATAGTTATCGGTGAGACAAGGGACGATCGTGACCTGCATTCGGGGAACGTAGTGCCCGAATCGCTCGCTCGCAAACGTCGGAGTCTCGGCCGGCAATCCGTGCGCGCAGGCGCACGAAGGCGGCGCTCAGGTGGTCGGCAGGCGCGGCGGCCCTGCGAACAACGGTCGCCGAGAATGCACGGCGGTGGGCGCCTCGCTGTCCCAGCCCTCGGAAATCGGGGCGCCGTTTTCCGTCACCAGTTCCGAGGCGGGCAAGGTTTTGATTGAGTCGGGATCGCTGGCGTGTTCGGAGGAGGATCTCATCTCGACTCGCTAGAACGGTCGCTCAGGGTCCGAGTTTAGAGCGTTATTGCCACAGTCACGAACTCGCCCCAAACTCGCTCGATCAGGGAACGCGAAAACCGCCGGCGACCGTGCGCCTGGCGGTTCTCGACGCATTCACGAAACATACGAAGCGCGCCGTCACGCGCTTCGTGTGCAGCACGAACGAGGCGAACTCAGAGCAGGAATGGGCCGCACGGGATCGAGTCGCGGCGAATCGCGTGCAAGTTCGCGTTGCTGTCATCCGAGTAGAACACCGACTTGAAGCCAGCGACGCAGGTCGACTCGGGCGCGATCGCGAAGCCTTCGTTGTTGGTGTTCGGCATGGTGCTCGGGCGTTCGAAGCCGCGACGAATGTAGAACTTGCCGAGCGTCGGCGAGCCCGGGCGCGTGTCGATGTCGAGCACGTTCGAACGGCCTTGGCAGGTGTCGTCGCAGATCGCCCACAGGTAGCCGACATCGCGATCGAAGTTGAGATCCATGATGCCGGGGTTGCCGCTGGCGAAGGTCGCCACGCGCGTGTAGCCACCGCCCACGTGGTCCAGCGCGTAGCCGTAAATGATGCCGTTTCCTTCGATGCCGACGAAGAAGATACCACCCGCGTGATTGGGGTAGCTGGCGGGGTCGTAGGGCAGGTTCTTGCTCTCGTCGATGAAGCCCTTGGACACCAAGTACGAGTCCGGGACCCAAGCGATCGCTTCGAGCCCGAGGTTCGCGCCCATGACCGGCAGGTCCGACGTCAGATTCCAATCGCGCAGTGCGTTGATCGTGTCCGCGGGATCGGTGCCGTCGTACGCGAGCACGACCAATTTGCTGACGCCGTTGTTTTCGTTGTCGCGCTCGGACGCAACGTAGAGCGTGGTCGAGCCATTCGCCGCTTTGGTCACGCCTTCGGTGTCCGGGCTACCGAAGCTGTTGGCGTACTTCAGCGTCTTGCCGACCGCCCAACCGTTGGCGGTATCCGGGACCCAATTGGTGCCGTTGTTCAGCAAACGGTAGATCTTCGACGGCCCATTGAGCGCACCCCACAGCACGGCCGGAGTCGAGCCCTGCGCCGGCTCGTAGAACAGGCCGCTCAGATTGCTGGTGAAGGTGTTCTCGACGTCGACCGTGACGACATCGTTTTTGCCGGGCCAAACCGCGAACGCGGAGACCGCGCCGCCAGAGCCAGCACTGCCGGCTGCACCGCCCGCGCCACCGCCGCCGCCCGCGCCGCCGGTCCCTCCGCCGCCGCAGTCATTGGCGGCGCCCTTGGTGCTGGTCGTGCTCGTGCCGAACGCACCCGTGCCGTTCGGGCAACGGCCGTAGGTCGTCGTTGCGTGAGCCGTCCAAGAGTAGCTGTCGACGATCGTCGTGCCGCCCGGCAAGTACAGGCGAGCCGATTCGTTGGCGCCGAGACCGAAGCCGAAGGCCGCTTCTTCGAGCACGTAGTAGGCGCCGGCCGCGACGACCGTGCCCGTGGGGATCACGTAGGTGTGCGTGTCGTCGTTGTCCCTGAAGACGTAGCCCGAGAGGTCGATGGCCGCGGTACCGGCGTTGTACAGCTCGACCCAGTCACCCGGGATGCCGCCGTTCGACTCCGCTTCATTGATCTTGATCAAACCGCCGCTCGAGCCCGCGCCACCCGCAACGCCACCCGTGCCGCCCGCACCACCGGAGACCCCGCCGGAACCCGCGGAACCGCCAGCCGCACCACCGGCGCCGCCGGCGCCGGTCGACGCGGGCGAGCAGGTCACCGTCTGCGAGAGCGTGTCCGTGCAGTCGCCGTCGGTGACGGTCAAGGTGACCGTCACCGGCCCGACCGTGGTGCAGGTCAAGGAGGCATTCGCCGAGCCCGCGCCCGCGATCGTGCCCGAAGTCGCCGTCCACGCGTAGCTGAGCGCGCTCGGGAGTTTATCGGCATCGCTACCGGAGGCAGACAAGCCGACCGCGTTGCCCACGGTGGTCTCGGCCGGGGCGATCGAAAGCGAGTCGATCACCGGGCAGATGTTGACCGTTCCGTTGACCAGCACACCACCGGTCTTGGGTGGCGTCTTGCACTGCAGCTTCACTTGGGTGGAGGTCGTCGCACCGGCCGTGACGTTGAAGCTCGCCGAGCCCGTACACACGATGCCCGAGTTGCCCGCGTCGCTGGCGTTGAGCGTGATTGAAAAGCCGTTGCCAGCGGGGATGCCGCCGATCACGGTCGAGATCACCGTGCTGTTCGCGACGTTGATCGTGCCCGACTTGGTGAAGCCCGGGCCGACGATGGTGTAGCTGACGCTGTTCAGCGTCACACCGCCGGTTTGCAACGCGAGACCGATCGAGCCGACCTCCGCGTCCGCTTCGGAGCCAGTCGTGACCGAGTCGGCCGCACTACAGCCGAACACCGACATGCCGACCGTGAGTCCCATCAACGCGAGAAGTGCCGCACAGCGCGAGCCACCAGTAATCCGGATCATTGCTAAATCTCCTGGGAGCGCTCGCGACGCGCGAGGCCCAATTTGCGGCGAACGTACGCGAATCACCCACATCGCTGCGCGACATCACGGTAACAATTCGGCGAAGATTGGCCGCGTGCAGCGCACAAAAAAGACGCGGGCCGCCGAGACCAGCCCGGCGACCCGATTCGCGATTCGATCGCTTCAGAACCGCGAAAATTCCGGTGAATCCGAACTCAGTACAGCTTCTTCGGCAAACGGACGAAGATGAAGTCGTTGTCATCGGGCAACTTGCTGCCCATGTGACGACCGATGCTGAAGGGGTAATTGTTATCGTTGATGACCGCGATCGTGTCCGGGCTCATGACGAGCACGCTCTCGATCGTCTGATACGGGAAGGAGAACGGGTTGCCGAGACCAACGTCACCGAACAGCCCGGTGCCCACCGTCAAGTTGCTCGGGTCGGCGATCTTCATCAGATCTTGGACCAGCTCCTTCTTCATCGCGCCGCCATTCTTGGGCAGCTTGACCTCGAAGATGGCCTTGTACCCGGTGAGATCACCCTGGGTGTTGTCGCGCTCGATGATCAGGCCCTTGTTGTCTTCGAACAGGATGAATTCACCGATCGAAGTGCCCTTGTCGAACTGGTAGGTGAAGATCTTGCCCGTGTACTTCTTCGTCAGCGTGTCGAACTCGCTGGCGATGATGGTGTTGCCCACGCCGTCGAGCGGCTTTTCGAGTAGCGGGTACAACTTGCTACCATCGGGCGAGACGGCCATGCCTTCGAAGCCGCCGCTGGTCTGCGAGCGAGTCTTGAAGTCGAGCGCGGTGCGGCGATACGGCCAGTACAACCCGCCCAGCCAGGGCGTGTTGTTGCGATCGCTCAGGTCTTGCGTCACGGGCTTCGTGATGTCGAGCGGCTGCAGGTTGGTGCTGTCGTCGCAGTACGTGAGCCCGGCCGCCGCGTCCGCGCTGTTCGGGTTCACGCACGAACCGAAATCGCCGAACAACACGACCTTGCGGATCAGCGGGAAGTCGACCTGCGCCTGCAGCAACGTGCGCAGATCGAAGCTCTGCAGATCGGCGCGATCTTGCAGACCGTGGGCCATGATCCGGCTGCCAATCGCGGTCACGAACTCACCCACGCTCTTGGTGCTCTCCGGCTCGCGCGGATCGGTCTTGGTCTCGACGTTGAAGCGCACGCGAGCCGCGTTCTTCCAGCGCCGCGTCGCGTCCGGGTGCGCCGTACCAGCGCCGGTCTTGTAATAGTCGACGTAGAAGGCGACGAAGTCGAACAGCTGATCGAGGCTCGGCATCAAGTACAAGTCACCCTTCGCATCCGGGCGGCCTTGGGCCTTCCAGAAGGCGGCGGTGACCGGCGACAGCGCAGGCGCATTCGACTGCGGCGTGCCCGTGCGGATCACGCCATCGTTCAAGATCGGGTTGAAGGCGTCTTGAATGCTTGCGAACGTGACGTCACGGATACGGGCCGGGAGCGCGTCGTCCAACTTGCGGCGCGACTTGCCACCGGTCTCGCCCGGCAGCTCCGCGCGGAACACGCGGTCGTGATACAGGACCGGCACGTTGTCGGCGCTCAGCCCACAATCGGTTTCGAGCGTGGTAATCAGCGAGTCCAAGCCCGATTCCATCGAAGGCAGCGTGTTTTCCGGGCGCAAATCACGGCCGCCGCGATGGGCCTGCGCGTCGAATTTGCTCGGGTCGATCAGACCGTCTGCGTCGAGGTAGTCACCCTTCACGCCGTCCTTGTTGGCGTCGAAGTTGGCGACGGCCGTGTACAACAGATCGGGGCGGTCGCTGATGACGCCATTCACGCCCAACTCCAAGAGTTCGCTGATGCGCTCGGAGGAGTTGACCGTCCAAGTCACCACCGGGTAACCCGAGGCTTGGATGTTCGGGTAGGTGCCCGGGCTCTTGGTCACGCGCACGACCTCGTCGTTGGCCGCGATCAAACCGGTGTCACCGTTGAGGCCAGGCGTGTTCGGCTGCGCTAGGTTGTCGCGTTGGGTATTGAAGCCGCGGTTGCCGGTGTCGTCACCATCCACCAAGTGCACGTGCCACGGCGAGAACACCGGCGGCTTGTTGTTGCCGTAGGCGGCTCCGCGCGCGCGGAACGCGTTCATGATGCGGACCGCCGAGGCCTCTTCCAGCCAGGGGTTCTGCGGCGAGCGCACCTCTTGCCCCGGCCGTTCGGGATCGGGCAACGCGATCGGCGCGTCGAGCAGCTTGCCCGCATTGTCGAAATGCAGCAGGAAAGGGCCGAATTCATCGCCGATCCAGAGCGTGCCGTCGGCGGCGATGCGCAACGACTCGATGTCGAAGTCCGCGCCGGTCAGCACGCGCTCGTTCGTGAACTCGTTGACGATCGCGAACTTGATCTTGCGATCGGGGTCGCGCAATTCGAGGTAGCTCTCGACGGACACGTTGCCGCCGCCACCCGCCGCCGTCTTCAGCTCGGCGCGAATGCGATAGATGCGCAGCCGGAAATCCGCCGAGTTTTCGATCGACCCGTAGCCGTTGTCGGGCATGCCCCAGAACGAGCCGTCCTTCACGTCGACCAAGCAAGAGAAGCCTTGCACCGGTTGCGAGGAGAGGTTCACGCCGGCGATCGCACCGGAAGCCGGCCCTTCGACGAAGGTTGCCGACGGCAACACCGCGCGACCGACGAGACCGACCGGCGCGTTCTTGGGGATGCCGAATACATCCAGCAGCGATTGATTGGCTTTGCCGCCGCCTTCGACGTTACCCATGCCCGAACCGCCGGCTCCGGCCGCGCCGCCCGCGCCGATCGAACCGCCGCTACCCGACCCACCACCGCTGCCCGTCGCACCGCCGGCGCCAATCGCGCCGCCGGTGGCCGCACCGGCTGCGCCCGCGAGGCCTGCCGCACCTGCAGTTTCGCAGCCCGGATCCTGCGGATCCTCGACGTGCGCGGAGCAACCCGCGAGGGCAACGCTAGCAACCAAAAGCGACAGCGTGAACGATGATGAAAACCTTCGCATGCTCGATTCCCTTTCGTACGGATGGCACGCACGCGCGCCACCGACCTCGATGCGACGGTTCATAGTCCGAGGCCGCTCTCGCAATTGGATCCTGTCGGCAACACTTGCGCGACGGGGCGCGTCACACGCGGCAAGCGCTGCTCAAAAACGACTCACTCGTCGCGGCAGCACGCGTTCGCTCACTCGCTGACCGCTCGCGGTGACGCCCGAAAGCTCTACGTAGCGGACGCTGGGCAAGAGCGCGTGCGGCTCGGTACGCACGAAGATGCGTTGCAGCGACGCGGACTGCTTGGCGATCGCGATCTCGGCGCGATACGCGCCGTCGACCTCGCGTACGCGCAGCACACGCTCCGCACACGCCGATAGGTGCAACACGCAGCCCGAGCGATTCTGATTCGACACCGAAAAGCCGTACGCCAATTGCCGTTCGGTCCAGGTGAGCTCTTCACGCCGGCCATTCTCGGCAAGCATCAACCAGTACGCTTCCACCGGCTGTTCCGCGTCGAGTTGGCCGTCTTTTCCCGTGCGCACGGCATACTTCACGACGTTGGCGTTCGTGCTCCGAGCCAGCGTGAATAGCTCGCGGCTTGGCGCCGCTTGCGCGACCGTGGGCAGGCTCAATTCGAGCAGCGTAGCCGGAGCGAGCAATTGAAACGCGCGACGACTGAGCATGATGCGTGAAATGCCGAGTCGGCCCGCTCATGGAAAGCAAAAACAGCGCGAGCCGCGAAGGATTTTCGCGCATGTCACGCCGTTGCGGCTTTCGTCACACGAACGGCGAAGTCAAGCTAACGAGTCGAAGGCCCGTACACGTACAGATCTTCGACCTTCTTTCTGGCCCAGGGCGTGCGGCGTAGAAACTTGAGGCTCGATGACACGCTCGGGTCGAGTTGAAAGCAGCGAATGTCGATCAATTGCCCGAGCTCGTCCCACCCGTAGCGTTCGACCAATGCGTTGACGATCATCTCCAGCGTCACGCCGTGCAGGGGGTCTTTGGCGCTAGGGCCCGTATCTTCGTCGCGACCACTCATGCTGAACCGGACTCGCTCCTTAGCATGAGCCGGCTCACCCTCGCGGGGCATCCGGTACGGCTGAGCGTTGTCTCGTGCGCGCCGGAGCGGAGCGGAGTTCGCGTCGAAGTGCAGCTGTTCACGCCGAGCCGCGAGCTGCGAGACGACTGGGCCCGGATGTTTGCCGCAGCCACCGTTTGAATCGCTTCCGCGTCGGTGACGCTTGGCTGAAGCCCTGACCCGTTGAGCGGGTCAGGGCCAGCGCGCGCACGTTCAGCGCGCTCGTCGCTCAGGTGCTGCTGGGGTCAGCGCTCAGGTGCTGCCGCCGCCGCCCGCTTTGCCCGCGGTGCCCGCCGTGCCGCCAACGCCGCCCGTTCCACCGGAACCAGCTTTGCCGCCACTGCCAGCCGTGCCGCCGGTGCCGCCGCTGCCGCCCGTGCCGCCCGTGCCGCCAGTTCCACCGCCGCCGGCCTTGCCGCCGCTGCCAGCCGTACCGCCGCTGCCAGCCGTACCGCCGGTGCCGCCGCCGCCAGCTTTGCCGCCGGTGCCAGCCGTGCCGCCGGTGCCACCCGTGACCGGAGCGCCTGCTTCACCGCCGGCTCCGCCTTCACCGGCCTCACCACCTGCGCCGGCGATGCCTGGCTCTCCGGCTTCACCGGAACCACTGCTGCCGGCCTTACCGCCCGAGCCGGCCTTGCCGCCCGAGCCGGCCTTGCCGCCCGAACCGGCACTCGCCCCACCACTGCCTCCAGCGCCGTCATCGACTGCATCATCTGAGCAGCCGACGACGGAGACCATGCCGACCGTGATGGCAAGAACGCTCGCCAAAACTAAATTAGACTTCTTGAGTAACATTAAGGTCTCCCTTTCCCGTGACCGATGTCTATCGCGCGCAGCCCAACCACTGCGTCCCGAGACTCCTGTAGCGATCTTTCCGCATCTTGGCCAGCTGAAGATGTCGTGCTGGTTCCCCGCGTGAGTCGCAGAAGCTCATTACAAGCATGCAATCACGCGGCCGGTCAGGCCGGTGATTGCCGAGCATGGGTATTTTCTCGAGGTGGACTTCTTTTGCGGGTCCGGCCCGACATGCTTGCCGGGCCCGCCCCGGCGGTCGCCTACCGGTGCAAAAAAAAACATCTTTTCACACGAATAAACTGACAATTTGCCGGTGAAGCGGCCGGTTTGTGCCCACGGACGGGCGGGGCAGCCGCGGCGTCAGCCAGGGAAAAGAACCACCTTTTTTCGCCGCGCCTCGCGTGCGGAGGCCCTCCGTGAGGGGCGCCGGCGGCATTGGCAGCGCGGCCCGACGACCGCGGGGCGGCAGAGGCCAGCAGCGCTACCCGGGGGGGGCGCGCAGCTCCCCCACCGCCAGCGCGAGAGGTCACCGCAGGCGGGGAGTCCCGGCGCGGGCACGTCGACGAGTGACGATTTGGACCCGTACGCCGGTCAACCTGCAACCCCATTGGAAGGGAACGAAGAGCAACGTCGGGCGACCCGGCTAGAGCTTTGGGGGCCGCATGGTCTGCGGTGCGCGTTCGCTCCACGGGTCGCTCGCGCGCCACGCGCTGCCCCACGCGGCCGGGCTGACCCCGAGCCATTCGCGGAAAGCGCGTGTCAAGTGCGGGGCGTCTGCGAAGCCAGTCTCGTTGGCGGCATCGCCAACGGAATGCCCTGCCTCCAAGAAGCGACGCGCCGCCTGCAAGCGCAGCAGCCGCCGGTAGCGGTGGGGCGGCACACCGAGTGAGCGCTCGAAGCAGCGTGCCAGATGGCACTTCGACATTTGCAGTTCGCTCGCCAAGTCGTCGAGGGAGAGCGACTCTGCAAAGCTCGAGCGCACGCGCTTGACGGCTCGGCGCACACCGGGGTGGCACGGGGTACGGCGCGCCGAGGGCACGGCGCTCTGACTCGCGCAGCGCAGGAGCGCGCGGGTGACGCTCCAATACGCGTGTTCGATCTCCGCTACGTCGGCACCGGATTCGAACATAGCGTGAAGCGCCGCAAGCTCGCTCGAGAGTGGGCTCGGAGGCAATTGACTGGCGGCCCATTGTGGCAGCCCGACCAATCCGATCTCGTGGGCGGCACGCTCGAGCGCGCCTTGCGGCCAAAATATCGTAAATAGCGCAATCGGACCGACGCTGGGGGTGATGCGCTGAATCTCGTCGGCTTCGGCCAACAAAAGGTCGCCCGGACGGAAGGTTTGCTCCGCTCCGCGCACCCACACTTTACCGGATGCCTTCGTGCCTGATCCGAGCACGATTGTCGCACTAAACAGGTCGGAAAGCTGAGTCCGCTGACGCTCACCGCCGGTCACCCTCCAGAATTCCACATCCGCGAGGGTGCTTACGCGGTAAAGACTCACGGAGTCTGGGACACGATTGCCCTGTAGCTCGAAACACGTGACGGAGCCTTGCGGGACTTGGAGCTTCGGCCGTACCCTTTCAGTACTGTAGGAGCCAGTGACCAGGTGAACCGCAGCGGCGACCCGAGAATCCTGGAAGGACCCGCCCCCAGGGTGTTGTTGATTGGGATGGACGGGGGCTTCGCTCAGCAGGCGCTGAAGGCCGACGCCAAGGTCGAACTGCGTGTCAGTCCATCCTTGGCGAGCGGTTGGGAAGAGCTGCCGCGCATGCGCCCCGACGCCATCGTCGTAGCTTTCAAAGGTACCGGACCGGACGACATCGTCGAGGTGCGTCGCTTGCTCAGCGCGTACCGCGCCCCGTTGCTGGTCATTTCGGGCCCGGTCGACGCCCACCGCGTGACCGCCATGATCAAGGCCGGCGCTGGCGGCTACTTGTTGACTCAAGACGTGTTCCGGCTGCCGGACGCCGTCCGCGAGCTCCTGCGCGGAGGGGTGCCGATGTCGCGCTCGGTCTCGCAGCTGGTGCTCGACCGTGCGCGCCGTAGTTCCGCCAAGATGGCGGCCGTACGTGAGGGCGGTCCGGCCGCGGACGAACTGATCACCAAGCGGCAGCGCGAGATTTTGAAGCTGCTCGCCCAGGGGCACAGCTACGAAGACATCGGCCTGGCGCTCAGTCTCAGCATCAACACCGTTCGCTCGCACCTGCGGACGATTTACGAGCGCCTGGGCGCCAGCACCAAGGTCGAGGCCGTGATCGCCGCCATCGAGTTGCGCTTGTTGGACCGTGACACGATCCGCTGAGCCCCGATTTTTCCCTACCCGGTTGTGCATGATCTAGCCCAGAGGTTCGCTCGCCTACACGCGCGCCGCTATCGCATGACCATGCGGCTCGACCTCACATTCGGACACATCGGAGACATCGAGCTCTGCACCAATCTGAGAAAAGACCGATTGGCCTCGGTCGTTCGTCACGCGCTCGTAGTCTCCTCGTCGCCGCCAACGCGCGGAACACGGATGCAACGCGGGGTGCGTGGCGGGATCGCGAGCGCCCCCGCTCCTTCCCAAGAGACGTGGATCTTGAACGCAATGAGTCGAGCCGGTGATTCGCCTTCGCGGCCGGGCAGACGCGTGCAGCGGATTCGGACGTTCCTCGCACCCGCCAGTGCCAGCGCGACAGGCACGAAGCCTTCCATGCAGTGCATGAAGCAATCAACGAGTGGACGCGGAATGCCGGTGCGGAGCGCGCTCAGCGAGGGCGGCGTGCTGCAACACGCGCTCTGATTGAGAGTGCCCCTGAAGCCAACTGGGCACCTAGCAGAATACGGCGTTCGAAAGACGAAATGTAAGACAGCGCTTCGCCGCGCGATCCGACGAGCACGAATTGCAACTGCTGCTATCACGTAGCTACGGTGTTTCGGTCTTTCACGAAGCTGGGCGCTCACGCGCACACCATCGCCTACTTGGCGGATGGCTTTCAGGATCCCTATCAAGTCGAGATGCTACAGGGGCTGACTGAAACAGCCCAGTCCGGCGGGGCCAATCTGCTGTGCTTCGTGGGCGGGCCGTTGCCCCGCGAGCCTCAGAGGAGTGACGGGCGTCACGCGGTGTACGCGCTCGCCACCAGCTCCGTGTGTGATGGTTTCGTGATTTCGGGCACGGGTCTCAACCACGAGGTCGGAACCGCGGGTTTGCTCGAATTCAGCCAGCGCATGGGCAAAGCACCGATGTGCACCGTCGGTGTTCACGCGCCAGGCGTGCTGACCGTGAACCCCGATAACGAGCGCGGCATGGAGCGCATCGTGACTCACCTGATCGAGGCCCATGATGCCAAGCGCATCGCGCTCGTGCGCGGGCCGCGGCAGAATGACGAGGCGGAGGCACGCGAGCGCGCGTTTCGCGCCGCGCATCGACGGCATCGACTCGCCGTCGACGAGAGCTTGATCTTGGAGGGAGATTTCTCGTTCGAGAGCGGAGCGGCGGCCGTGGCTCGGCTCGCGGCCGAGCTGGGTAGCGCGTTGCGCGAGCTCGACGCAATCGTCGCCAGCAATGATCGCATGGCGATCGGCGTGATGTCGGCGCTGAGCGCGCGCGGCATCTCGGTGCCGGGCGAGATCGCGGTCACCGGCTTCGACGACATCGAGGAAGCCGAGCTCACCCACCCCCCGCTGACCACCGCACGCCAAGGGATGCCCCGGCTCGGGCAAGAAGCGCTACGCGTCGTGCTGGAGGAGATCCAGCTCGGCACCAAGCGCGCGAGCCAGGTGCTGGACGTAGAAATGGTTTTGCGCCGCTCGTGCGGCTGTAGCGGCCTGAGCTCGAGTCCCGATCCGCTGCACGCGCCCGGCTTCGATCACCTGGGCGGAGGCTTGTTGTTTCACCGCGAGCGCATCCACCTCGAGCTCACACGAGTTTCGCGAGGCACGCTGGGCGCGGCGGGCCGCGGTTGGGAGCAGCGGCTGTTTGCCGCCATGGCCGACGCGCTGCAACAGAGCGACGATACGGTTTTTCTGAAGACACTGCAAGCGCTCGCCGAGCGGCTCTTGCCCGGATCGAGCGAACTCAATCGGCTGGATGAAGTCGTGCAAGCGTTGCGGCAACAATTGGTGCCTCTCTTCGGCGAATCGAACAAGGCCGCGCGTGAGCGACTCGAAGCCTCTATCCACGCCGCGCGCAGCTTGCTGTTCGAAATGTCGCAGCGCGCGCTGCACAACGACCGCATCGGGCGGCTGCGTTGGAATCGCAACCTGGCGACCATCTGCAATAGCCTCTCGTGCGCAGTCGGCGCCGACGAACTCGAGGCCGCGATTCGCGCCAATCTGCCCCTGCTCGGCATTCGCAGCGCTTTCGTGGCGCTGTACGACGAAGGCGACCCTCAGCAGGCGCAGCTTGCGTGTGCGTTCGACGCGGACTCGGACCTGAGCCAGTTTCGAGGCCAGGTGTTCCCGCGCAGCGCCTTGCTGCCCCAGGCGCTCTCCAACACCGGCTCGCGCGGTCGTTCCTACACCGTTCAGGCGTTGGTTGGGCGTGGCCAGCGGCTCGGGCATTTGTTGCTCGAGCTGGACATCGGCAGTCTACCGGTGACGAACGCGCTCGCCGCCGCCATCACGGGAGGGCTGCAGCGCTGAAAGGTCGAAGGTCGAACTTCGCCGACTAACGAGGCCCGGTCGTGGTCGATGCGTCCGTCAGGAACCGGAACGGATCGGCGCGGGTGGAGAACAGCAGCGTATCCCCCTCCCCGATGATCTTCTCGTAAGTTTCCATCGTTTTCACGAACTCGTACAGATTGCGCGCCGCCGGCGTCGTGGAGTACGCAGCCGCGTAGATGCTGGTTGCGGTCGCGTCCGCCGCACCGCGCAGTTCTTCGACCGTTTTGTATGCGCCCGATTCGATCACGCTCAGGTCACGCTCCTTGTTGCCCAAGATCTTCGCCGCTTCACCCTCGCCCTCGGAGCGGAAGCGCGAGGCAATCTGCTGGCGTTCGGAGATCATGCGCTCGAAGATCTTCTCGACCACGCTCGGGTTGTAGTTGATACGCTTGAAACGCACGTCCAAAAGCTCGATCCCGAACTCGCTCAGTTTGGCGGTGGCCGCCTTTTGGATCTCGTGTTCGATCTCTTTGCGGCCCTTCTTGATCGGCGGCAGCACGCCGATGTTGCTCGTGCCCGCGTCAATCGCGGCCAGGTCCGTCTCGGGTTTGCGCTCTTTGGTGGTGCGAATCACCTCGATCAAGTCGTGCTTGGCGATCGCGTTGCGCGTTTCACTGCCGAGGATGTCGTCGAGGCGAGACTGAGCGCTGCGTTCGTCGCGCAAACGCCGAAAATATTCGAGCGGGCGAGTGATGCGCCAGCGAGCGAACGTGTCCACGGAAATGTACAGCTTGTCGCGAGTCGGCATCTCGCTCTTGGCGCCGTCCCACTCCAAGATCTGCTTGTTGATGACGTTCACCTCTTGCACGAACGGCAACTTGAAGTGAAGCCCGGCTTCGGTGACGGGTTGTGCGCTCGGTTTGCCGAATTGGGTGATGATCACCTGCTCGGTCTCTTGCACCGTGTAGTACGAGCCGTTGAGCACGAACAACCCGAGCAGCACGAACCCGAGACCGAACGTGTACATCCTCGAGCCGATCATTTCGCGGCTCCGGCTTCGAGGCCTTGACCGGGGGCGGCGCTCAAGTTCAAGAGGGGCAACATGCCTTTTACGTCATCACCGACGATGATTTTGCGTTTCACTTTGGGCAGGGTGCTCGCCATGGTTTCCAGATAAATTCGCCGGCGCGTGACCTCGGGGGCTTTCACGTACTCGGCCAACAGCGCGCTGAACTTCGAGACATCACCCTCGGCTTGGTTGATGCGCTTTTTGGCGTAACCTTCCGCCGCACGAATCGTCTGATCGGCCATGCCGCGGGCGCGTGGGATCGACTTGTTGTACTCGCCATTGGCGACGTTGATCGCGCGTTCCTTCTCTTGCTGCGCTTGGTTCACCTCGTTGAAGGAGGCTTGCACCTTCTCCGGGGGGTTCACGTTCTTGAGCTGAACCTGATCGATCTTGATGCCCATGGTGTAGCTCAGCACCAACGCCTGCAGCTTCTGCAAGGCTTCGCTCTCGATCTCTTGCCGGCCAATGGTGATCACTTCGTCGACCGTGCGATCGCCCACGACCTCGCGCATGACGTTCTCCGATGCGGCCCGCAGCGTGGCGTCCGCATTGCGAACGTTGAACAGATATTGATCCGCGCGATCGATGCGGTACTGAACCACCCACTCGACCAAGGCCACGTTCAAGTCACCCGTGACCATCGTCTTTTCCCCCAACCAATTGGCTTCGGGGCTAGATTGCCAGGGATTGGACGAACTCTCGGTGCCGAAGCCGAATTCTTGCTTCAGCTGGCGTTTGACGGGCACGACTCTGACGTCATCGACGCCGAGCGGCGTCTTGAAATGCAGCCCCGGCGGGACGATGTGACTGAAGCGCCCAAACCGGAGCACGACCCCCTCCGACTCCGCGGGCACCGTATAGACCGTGGTCCACGCCGCCACCGCGACCACCACGGCCAAAAGCCCTGCCCCGATCAAGCGCGGGACGGACCAGCCGTGTAAAAATAGCTCATTGTTTGGCATGTAGCGGGTCCGATCCGAGAGTGTAAACAGGCCGCTCCGGCGCCCGTTGTTGGGGCGCGTGCGAGCGTCGACGCGATCACTCGTCTCGCGAGCGCGCAACGTAGCACTCGCGGCCAGTGATCGTTCATGTTTCGAACGAAGCCTTGAAAGCGGCGTTCTGTATGGTGTTTCCCATTAGTTTGACGTCAAATCGACAGTGCGCTCGCGCAGTTCGAACTCAGGCACGTGAGCGAAGACACGCGAAGGGTTCGCACCATTCCCCAGTCGCGAAGCTCGTGCCGCACGCGCGAGCAGGAGGGGCGCTCGCGCGTGCAGGAGGGGCGCTCGCGGACCCGCATCGCAACCCTCGTTCAGCGATGTTCCTCCCGAATTGCAGTTGCGCGGCAGACGGTGCAGGAATCTGCGACACCGAGTCCTCGCTGGGCTTGCTGGCCGCACGCCGCAACGCGGGCCCAGTCCAGAGCGCCTGAATGCGCGGCTTTCCCGGGCAAAATTGCGCGTTGGGCGCGCGGGCGCGGCACGCTAAGCTGGGGCGCGATGGTCTGCCCGCATTGCCACCAAAACGCGCCCGTGTTGTACAAGGGCGTGTTTGCGTTTTGCTCGGCTTGCGACAAGCCGCGCGCGCCGTTTTCGGGCAAAGCGCTGGCATTCGCGGGGCAACCGTCGAAGCTCGGCGGGCGCGTGGGTCGCGTGGTCGGCGCGCTGGTGCTGATCTTCGGCTTGTTGTTGGCCGCCGCGCTGATGCTCTTCTTCCAATTGCTTTGGCCCGACAAGAACATCGGCTACGCGCTCGGCTCACCGCTGGCGTTGATCTCGCTGGTGCTCGGCACATTGTTCTTGGTCGCGAGTCGCCGCTTGGGGCGATCGGGAGAAGAAGCCGAACGCCAAGCACGAGTGGAGGCGATTTACGCTCTAGCCGTGAACCGCAACGGCATGCTCACGGCCACGGACACCGCGCGCACGTTGCGCTTGGACGCGCGTTCGGTCGAAGCGCTGCTCGGCGAGCTGGCCAAAACCGAACCCGAGTACGTTTCGCTCGAATTCGACGAAGACGGGCAGACCTTCTACCTATTTTCACGCGCGGGCACGCGGCCGCATCCGTTCGGCGCCAAGTATCGCGTGGGCACCGAGGGTCGCGTGCGCGTCGCCGATGCACTCGGCGTCGATGGACCGCGCGAAACGTTGGACGACACGAAGTACGAACGCAATCGCAACTAGGCTTCGACGAAACCCACTGCTAGTGGAGCACCCATGTCGATCGTTTTGTATCACCACCCGTTTTCACGCGCCGCGACCGTTCTCTGGATGCTGGAAGAGCTCGGAATCGACTTCGAACTGCGCTTCGTCGATCTGCCCGCGGGCGGCCACAAAGCGCCCGAGCTCGTCGCCCTGAACCCCATGGGCAAGCTACCGATTTTGACGGATGGCGAACAGGTCGTCACCGAAGTCGCAGCGATTGGCCTGTACCTGGCCGATCGCTACTCGCTGGGGAAACTCGCGCCCAAGACCGACGACCCACTGCGCGGAACGTACCTACGTTGGTCGTTCTTCGCGCCTTCGGTGATCGAGCCGGGCGCGATGGCCAAGGCCAATCACTGGGAGTCGAAGCCCAGCCAAGCCGGTTGGGGCACGCCCGAAGCCATGTTGAGCGCGATCGAGTCGGCCGTGCGTGACCGAGACTACGTGCTCGGTGACACGTTCTCGATGGCGGACGTGGTCTTCGGCGGCACGGTGCGCTTCATGCTCCGCTTCAAGATGCTCGAGCCAACGCCGGTGCTCACGGCCTACAGCGAGCGCCTCTCCGCGCGCCCCGCGTTGCAACGCTCGGAAGCGCGCAACAACGCGATCATTCAAGAACGCGGCCTCGGCCGCTAACCCTCACTGCACTCAGTTGCCGCGGAACGGCCCAGCGCTCGAACCTCCCCTCCCCCGCCGGCCGTCCCGCGGACTCAGCGTCACTCGAGGAACCACAAGTCGACCAGCAGCGCGGCACAAACGCCGATCGCGGGCGCGACCCCGGCTGCACTCGGACTCCGACCCATCACGTTCACGGGCAGTCGTGGGACGATACGCCGATTTCGATCCGTCGCGCCGGCGATGTTCCGCTGATTTGACCTCCCTGGGCCCCTCCGGCAGCCTCGTACGAATGGCACGCATGGTTCGACGCTCGACGGGTACTAGTGCATCTCCAGCAAACCGCTCCCTCCGCGCGTTCGCGAGAGCGGCCGAAAGCTACGTCGAGCAAACGTTCGCGCGCTTCCCCAGCTACGGCTCGAGCACCGGTCGCCACGAGTTCGATACCGAACTCGAACGGCCCTCGCTCGCGCTCTACCGCGCACACGAGCAGCTGCTTCGTGAAACGCTGACCGCGATCGAAGATCTCCCCGAGGTCGACTTCCGCGGCGATGCGTGGCTAGACCGGCGCGCACTCCTCGCCGAGCTGCGCACCGAACTGTGGTCGATCGAGCGCAACGAGTTCCGCAAAAATCCGGAGCGCTGGGCGGGCGGCGCAATCGGCAGCATCCACAACCTAGTCGTCAAATACGCCGATGACCTGAAGCCCGCCGCCGATGCGATCCTCTCGCGCCTGCAAAAACTGCCCGCCTACCTCAAGGGCAGCGCAGACCTGATCGAAGCCCCCATCCCCGTCTGGACGCACATGGCGGTGCAAAGCTGCGCTGGCGCGCCCAGCCTGCTCGACGCCATCGCCGAACCCTTGAAGCGCACCAAGCGCGCCACGCCCGCCAAAATCGACGCCCTGATCGCCAAAGCGAAAGCCGCGTTTGCCGGCTATTCCAAGCACATTCAGCGCGCCAAACCCGGCCCCGCCAATGGCTTCAGCGTGGGGCGTGAACGCTTCGAAGCCCTGATCCGCGAGCGCCTCGGCTGGGATCTCGGCGCGCGCGAAGCCCAAGCCCTCGGCCGAACCTTGGTCGCCCGCATCGAAGCCGAAATGGCCGTCGAAGCCAAGAAGCTCGGTCGCGGCATCCCACGCGCGATCATGGACCGCGCGGCCTCCCAGTGGACCCCGCAGCGGCCCAGCTTGTTCGAAGAATACGAATTCGAAACCCGCCGCGTGCGCGAGGCGTTCCGCAAAGCCAACGTCGTCAGCCTGCCCCCCGGCGAGCGCCTACTCGTCAAACTCGTGCCCGAGTTCCTGCGTCACCAATTCCCAACCGCGGCCTACACCCAACCCGGCTGCTACGACCGCGACCAAACCGGCATCTTCTGGGTCAACGATCTGAGCCTCCTGCGCGACACCCCCGCGGAAAAAACCGCCGAAATCCGCCAACACTACGGCGTCGCCCTCACCTGCGCGCACGAAGCGTACGTCGGCCATCACTTGCAGTTCTGCACCGCCAATCGCCACCCCAGCAAACTGCGCCGCCTCTTCGCGCACTCCGTGTTCTACGAAGGCTGGACGCTCTGGTGCGAACAAATGGCCGTCGATCACGGCGTGGTCTCCGACCCCGCCGCGCGCCTCAATCAACTCAACGACGCCCTCTGGCGTGCCCACCGCATCCTGATCGACTGCGGCCTCCAAACCGGCGAGCTCAGCTACGAAGGCGCCGTCAAACACCTGATGAAACACATGGGCTTCACCCGCGGCCGCGCCGAAGGCGACGTCAATTGGTACACGATGAGCCCGACCGTCCCCATGAGCTACCTGCTGGGCAAGCTCGAGGTCACCCGCCTCAAGCAGCGCAAAGTCGACGAACAAGGCTGGACCCTCAAACGCTTCAACGACTGGGCCCTCTCCCACGGCACCCTGCCCTGGCGCTGGATCGAACAAAGCGGGCTCTAAATCCCCCACAAACTCGCTCGTCATCGCGGCCCTTGCCCGACGCCCCCGAGCGTGCGAGAAACCCGCAGCTCGAACGAGCAAGCGCCCCTAGCTCAGCTGGATAGAGCGACGGCCTCCGGAGCCGTAGGTCAGTGGTTCGAATCCACTGGGGCGCGCTCTTTGATGCTCCTTGCGAGGGGCGTCAGAGCACGGCCGCCGTGCTCGCGCCTTCGGCGCTGCGCGCGGCGGGACCCTCAACGCCGGACGCGGCGCCTCGCAACGAGCCGCCGCGCGCGGCGGAGGGTCCGACGGCCGAGCTAGACGAGAAGCGCGGCGCGGATGAGAGCCAGGGCAGCTTCGATATTGCTTACGATCAGCGAGGCTTCGAGCCGCGCCACGCGATAGCCAGCGTGGTCGAGCGCCGCATCACGGCGTGCGTCAGCGCGACCGCGCTCGCCGTGATACGCGCCATCGACCTCGAGCACGAGGCGCTCAGAGGGTGCGTAGAAGTCTGCGATGAAGCGACCGAGCAACGGCACTTGCCGGCGAAAGACGACGCCGAGCCGCCGGCTGCGGAGATGGTTCCACAAGAGCTGCTCGGTTGCGGTGAGCGAGCCGCGCATCACGCGCGCGCTCCGCGAGGACTGCTGCGCGCTGAACCGAGGGCTTGTTGTTGGTTCGAGTCATGCCCCAAAGGCGCAGGCGCCGTGACAGCCCCCCGATGTGTTTGACGTACACGCCGGGGCTGGCGCGGCGCGTGCGCCCTCTCGCATGACTCGAACCAACAACAAGCCCGAGCCGCTGCAAGAGCCAGCTCGCGATCTGCTCGGTGACTGACGATGCCCGGGAAAGAGCAGGTTCGCGAGCAGGCAGCCGCTGGACCCTCCGCCGCGCGCGGCGCGCTCTGGCGCCGCGCCCGGCGTTGAGGGTCCCGGACGCGCGCAGCCCGAAGGGCGAGCACGACCGACCGCTCTACGACGCTCAACGCAAGGAGCAGCACCTCAGCTGGATAGAGCGACGGCCTCCGGAGCCGTAGGTCAGTGGTTCGAATCCACTGGGGCGCGCTCTTTGATGCTCCTTGCGAGGGGCGTCAGAGCACGGCCGCCGTGCTCGCGCCTTCGGCGCTGCGCGACGCGCTTCGCGACACCCGAAGGGGTGCGGCGGGACCCTCAACGCCGGACGCGGCGGAGGGTCCGACGGCCGAGCTAGACGAGAAGCGCGGCGCGGATGAGAGCCAGGGCAGCTTCGATATTGCTTACGATCAGCGAGGCTTCGAGCCGCACCACGCGATAGCCAGCGTGGTCGAGCGCCGCATCACGGCGTGCGTCAGCGCGACCGCGCTCGCCGTGATACGCGCCATCGACCTCGAGCACGAGGCGCTCAGAGGGTGCGTAGAAGTCTGCGATGAAGCGACCGAGCAACGGCACTTGCCGGCGAAAGACGACGCCGAGCCGCCGGCTGCGGAGATGGTTCCACAAGAGCTGCTCGGTTGCGGTGAGCGAGCCGCGCATCACGCGCGCGCGCTCCGCGAGGACTGCTGCGCGCTGAACCGAGGGCTTGTTGTTGGTTCGAGTCATGCCCTAAACGGCGCAGGCGGCGTGACAGCCCCCCGCCATATTGCGACGAATCCAGAAGGGGCTGGCGCGGCGCGTGCGCCCTCTCGCATGACTCGAACCAACAACAAGCCCGAGCCGCTGCGAGAGCCAGCTCGCGATCTGCTCGGTGACTGACGATGCCCGGGAAGAGCAGGTTCGCGAGCAGGCAGCCGTCGGACCCTCCGCCGCGCGCGGCGCGCTCTGGCGCCGCGCCCGGCGTTGAGGGTCCCGGGCGCGCGCAGCCCGAAGGGCGAGCACGACCGGCCGCACCGCAACGCTCACCGCAAGGAGCAGCCCCTGGATAGAGCGACGGCCTCCGGAGCCGTAGGTCAGTGGTTCGAATCCACTGGGGCGCGCAACTGCTTTTCTCACGCGGAACTTGAGCTATCCTTCCGGCGTGGCATCCGCACCGGCAACCCATGATGACTTGGTACGCGCACTATCAAACCTCGGCGAAGTCGAGCGGCGTGAGGTGATCACGGCCGCGGAGCGCGCTGCGCGGCAGCGCAAGTCCCATGTTGTAGCTTCGTGGCGCTCGATTCGCGCTGCCATCGGAATTGTTCGGGGTGAACCCGCGGACGCAGTGGCGGACACCGCCGAACTTTACGATGGCTGAAGTCGTTCTTGACGCCAACGTCATCGTTGCACTGCTGTACGTCAACGACTCACAGCATCAGCGTGCCGTAGAGCTTTCGGAACGCTTGGAGGCCGAGGGGCATCACCTCGTCCTCGTCGACATCCTGGTCTTCGAGGCGCTATCGGTCCTTTGTCGGCGTGCCTCGCAGCGCAAGACCGCGCCTCCGGAGCTGGCCACCGCGATTGCCACGATGCGGAGCTGGTTCGACGGCGGCGAAGTGCGCTTCCTCGCTCACGAGTTCGAGCGTTGCGCTGGCGCTGTCCTCGATATCGTGACCGCCTCTGCAGGCTTACTGAACGCGAACGATGCGCTCCTTGTCGCCTTACAGCGCGAAGGGGTGATCGATAGTCTTGCGACTTTTGATCGAGGTTTCGGGACCGTCGCTGACTTCTCCGCGATCTCGTAGCTCGATCCAGGTGGGCCCAGGGCGTTCGCCGAGACGCAGCCGCCGGCCCCTCCGCCGCGCGCGGCGCGCCTTGGCGCCGCGTCCGGCGTTGAGGGTCCCGGGCGCGCGCAGCCCGAAGGGCGAGCACGACCGGCCGCTCTACGACGCTCAACGCAAGGAGCACCACCTAGAGCGACGGCCTCCGGAGCCGTAGGTCAGTGGTTCGAATCCACTGGGGCGCGCAGATACCCTTCGGCGACTCCGCTGGTGGAGTTGCTGTCCGGGTCTGGCTTTGCTGACCTCAGATCACTGCCCGCGCCGCGCCTTTTCGCGTTCGTCGAGAGCAGCCTCTAGGTGCATGAGCATCAGCTTGTCTTTGGGCCGAGTGAGCTGCCGCTTGAGCTCCACTTGTTTTTCCAGTGTTAGTACTCGAACTGCACTTCCGCCGACGTCGAGCACTTCGCTAAACGGCAGGAGGTGTTCGTAGCCGCCGCCAAAGTCGATAGAACCGAGCAGATCGAACTTGAGGTTGCCGCTCCGTAAGAGCTGATTGCCAGGCCCCACGAGGTGCGACTCGTTCGGCTTGAGATGTCGGGGGTCGTCGGCGTACTCGGCTCCGAGCTCAGCGAGGGCCAAGAGCAGCCGAGCAACGTTGTCCTTGGCGCGATCGTGAACGAGGTCGAAGTCCTGCGTGTTGATGGGCACGCGCTGCAAGACGGCCGCCACTCCGCCGACGACGATGAATCGAACGTCATGGCGGGTGAAGACTTCAATCAGCCTGAGGAATCGGTTCTCCAACTCGCTTCACACTTTCGGCAAGCTGATGCATCTCCTCGAGTGCCTGCAAGCACTCGAGCGGAGTGTCGCGAAGGCAAGCACGCACGAGGCTTCTATCCACGCCGTTGTGGTCGTACTCTTTGCTCGGTGGAGCCTCGTCTTTAAGGTTTGCAGACACGCCTTACAGCTTACCAGATCTGGGCGACCAAGTAGCACCCGGACTTCACGCCCGCGCAGGCTCGTGCCTGGGGCAGTCGCTGCGGCAGCTCAGCGTGTCAGCCTGTTGCGTGGCAACGGCGCCAACGGTTCGACAAAGACGCAGCCGTCGGACCCTCCGCCGCGCGCGGCGCGCTCTGGCGCCGCGTCCGGCGTTGAGGGTCCCGGGCGCGCGCAGCGCCAAAGGCGCGAGCACGACCGGCCGTACTTAGACGCTCAACGCAAAGGAGCAACCCAGGCCTCCGGAGCCGTAGGTCAGTGCGCCCTGCTGGGCGCAAATGCCGAACGCCGTTCGCCCGTGTGGACCCAGCGAACGGCGTGTATCAGTGCTCGTTTTAGCTTACTGGAACGTCATAGGTGCCACGATGACGCTCGGGGCGCCGACCGCTTCCGCCGTGGTTTCCACGACGTCGAAGCCAGGAATTGTGCCGCCTGTCCCCTGGCAACCGCTGCCGCCGTTGTAAGAACCGATACTCTTGCTCTGCGAGTAGCCGCCAGCGATCGACACGAACCAGCCGAGACCGTTGACGTGTGCCGCCATGTTTGCGGCCGACAAGCCGCCCCCGTTGCTTTGAGCGTAGAGGAATGGCTGGCCCGAGCAATCGCCGGATGAGTAATAGAGCCCAGCCTGCTGATAGGACAAATCGTACTGGTTGACCGCGTACAAGTAGCCGGTGTCGCTCAAGATCGAAAAGGTCTGGGAGAACATAGAACCCGACGACGCCAGCCGACCGAGGTCGACCCCGCTTCCGTCGATGACGTGAACACCGCCCTTTCCGTCCACACCGTCCACACCGTTGGTGCCGTTGGTGCCGTTGGTGCCGTTGGTGCCGTTGGTGCCGTTGGTGCCGTTGGTGCCGTTGGTGCCGTTGCACAGGACTTTGGTCGAGTCGATTTCGCCGATCTCGAGCAGGCCGTTACGAGCCAGGCCGTCGCCGTCGCCGTTATCGAGCCCCATTTGCAGCGTTTGGCCGCCCGTCGCGCAGGTCGCGCCGGCAACGAGCGTGGTTGCGTTGAGCAACGTGCTGAATCCGTCTGCGCCGTCTTTGCCGTTGTTGCCGTTGCAAATGTAGCGCGTGCCGTCGATTTCAGTCGGCGATAGGCTGCCGTTGCGATCGTCGTCCTGGCCGAAGTCGATGCGTTGACCACCGCGGCTGCAGGACGTGCCGACGGGCTCGACCGTTACCGTGGTGAGGCTCTGCAAACCGTCGCTGCCGTTACACACGTAGCTTGATTGCGCGATTTCGTTTAGATTGAGCACCCCGCTGCGATCGGCGTCCACGCCCGAGTCGACGCGCTTGCCGCCGAAGCTACAGTGATCGCCCGTAGGCTCAGCGCTGACCGATACGAGTGAGCTCGGTCCGGTGAGCCCTGTTCCGCCGTTGCACAAGTAGCTTCTGCCTGTCATCTCGGTAACGTCGAGCACGCCGCTATGATCGAGATCGGCGCCATAGCTGAGCTTCTGGCCGCCGTCGGAGCAGTTTTCGCCTTCGGGCTCGACCGAGGTCACGATGAGCGTTTGTAGGCCAGGCGCGCCGTCGGCCCCGTCGGCGCCGTTACACACGAAGAAGGTCTTGCTGATTTCGGAGGTCTCGAGCTTGCCGTTGTCGTCGGCGTCGAAGCCCACGTTTACTTTTTGCCCGCCGCTAGCGCAGTTCTTGCCCGCTGGCTCGTCTTTCACGGCCGCCAGGGAGTTCTTGCCCAGCTCACCGTCGTTGCCCGTAGTGCCATTGCACACGTACGACGTTTGAGCCGTCTCTTCGGTCGACAACACTCCGTCGTGATCCGTATCTACGCCCGAACTGATGCGCTGGCCGCCGCCCGTGCAGTGAGCTCCGGCGCTTTCCGCCGTCAGTTCGACCAAAGAGGTCGTGGGCGGAACCACGTCATTGTCGGAACAACCTGCAATAAAACCAAGAATCATGGCTGCGCTCGCAGCGCCAATCTGAAGTCGCATTCGGAGAATCTCCCTTGCGCTGTGAATTGAGAGCGCTGCCCATCAACGACTCAAAGTCTCAGAAATGAAGCGAGCAACGTGATTCACACGCAGGGTGCGGGGCTTCTGTAGCACAACCCTACCGTGCCTCTCACTACGACTCGTTATCGAGCAAGGGCAAGTTGAAGCATGTGGCGCGTGCCTCGACTCGCCTCAGCAAACACGAACGCCTCACACGCGAGGCTCGGCACGGACGCTCGGTGAGGCTCGAGCCGCGCGCTGTCTGATTCAAGAAGTGCCCTCGCGTCGCGCGAGCGCGCTCGGCGATACCGCGGCGTGCTAGTTGCAACGAGCCCGAGGCGTCGAACGGCCACTTGCGATCTGCGCGAGCCCAAAGTCCAGGAAGCAGTAACGGCTCGGCAATACGCGGTCTAGGACCCTCCGCCGCGCGCGGCGCCAAGGTGCGCGGCTCTCCTCACTTGATGGTGGGGAGGGTTGAAAAGCTCTTCCTCACGTCAGCTATGCGACAGCTACTCCAAGCGCCGTGCAAACGCGGCGGACGTAGCGATCCGATGTGTGGATCCGAGCACCTGCCGCCGCCGCCGTGACGAGAATCTGCGCGTCAGCCCACCCAACGCCTGCGCCGGCAAAGGCGCTGCGATGCCGATTGATAAACGCTCGCGTGTCAGTCGCCGATGGGCTTGGCAGATGCGGAAGGGCAGCGAGATCGCTCGCGAAGGTCTTGGGCAGGCCGGAGCCCAGCAGTAACTCGCCCACGACGACGTCGCACGTGCGCACCCGCTGTTGGGATAGAAACGCCACCAGTCGAGAATCCCGCTTGCGGAGATGGTTTATCCAAGCGTTCGTATCGACGAGGATCATCTGCTCCACGCCGAGCGCTTCGCCCCCCGCGCCCGCGGCGCCTTGCCACCAAGCGCGGCAAGGCGTGCCCCTGCCTCACGCGCCAGCAAGGCACGCAGCCCCTCTTCCACGAGCGCCGTCTTCGTCACCCCGGGGTGCGCCTGCTGGACCTCCGCCAGGAGTGATTCGTTCACGTTGAGTGTCATACGAACTGTATGCATCGGACCATACTAGCGATGCGCATCTCGTGGAGCAAGAGCAGCGCAAGATGCCCACGAAGCAGCAATGGTTCGGCAAGACGCGGCCGTCGGACCCTCCGCCGCGCGCGGCGGCTCGTCACCGAGGCGCCGCGTCCGGCGTTGAGGGTGCAATCGCGTCGCGCGCGCAGCGCCAAAGGCGCGAGCACGACCGGCCGCTCTACGACGCATTCAGCAAGGAGCAGCACCTCAGCTGGATAGAGCGACGGCCTCCGCGGCCGTAGGTCAGTGGTTCGAATCCAGCCGTTGACGCCTCGCGAGCCAGTCGCGTTTCGCGGCTCGTGGACAAGCCGCGTTGCCGTCGATATATGGGTGCGCGATGATCCTGGGTGTCGCTTCGCGCCGCTGGTTTTCGCGGTTCAAGCCCGCGCCTTCGCGCCTGCCGCTGGGCGAGCGCGTGTACTCGGCGCTGGGCGGGTTCACCGGTTTGCTCGTCACCGGCCTCGTGATGCGGATCTGGCTCGGTTCGAGTGAGCAGGTACCACTGTTGATTGCGCCGATCGGGGCTTCGACGGTGCTCGTTTTCGGCGTGCCCGCCAGTCCGCTCGCTCAACCGTGGTCGGTGATCGGCGGGAATTTCGTGGCCGCCGTGGTGGGGGTGGCCGCCGCTCGCGCGGTTCCGGACCTCACCGTTGCAGGGGCGTTGGCCGTCGCCTGCACGATCGCGCTCACCAGCCTGCTGCGCTGCTTGCATCCGCCCGCAGGTGCGGTCGCATTGACGGCCGTGATTGGCGGTTCGGCGGTGACCCATGCCGGCTATCGTTTCGCGCTGCTCCCGGTTTTGTTGAACTCCCTGCTGCTCGTGGGGATAGGGCTGGCCTTCAACGCCTTGGCGCGACGTAGCTACCCGCACGTCGCCGCTCCGCCAGTGTCGACGCACGGCACCGCGGATGCGCCGCCCGAGTTTCGCGTGGGCTTCACCGAATCCGACATCGCCCGAGCAGTGGCACAGCTGGGCACGCCGCTCGATGTCGAGCAGGCCGATCTGATGGCCCTCTTTCGTCACGTCGAAGAAGCCGCGCACCGCCGCTTGCGCGGCGAAATCTTCTGCGCGGAGATCATGTCTCGCGATCTCGTGACAATTCATCCCGACGATTCTAGCGAGCTTGCCGTCGAACGCCTGCGCGAGCACGCGCTGCGCGTGCTGCCGATTGTCGACGAGCACGGGGTGCTCCACGGCGCGCTGGACCTCGCCACTGCGGCCGGCACTCGAGGAAAGAAAATCCGCGAACTACCGTCGATCTCGTTCGAACTCGTTCGGCAAGATACGCCGATCAGTGGCTTGTTTCCGCTGCTCTCGCGCGGCCACGCTCGTG